>Ga0182024_10004599_pt1 | contig 31585 bp, 28 predicted proteins | sample P32metaG_FD_120480 | JGI IMG/M metagenome (GOLD analysis project Ga0182024, IMG submission 120480) | Permafrost microbial communities from Stordalen Mire, Sweden - P3-2 metaG (Illumina Assembly) | ecosystem: Environmental > Terrestrial > Soil > Wetlands > Permafrost | place: Sweden: Stordalen...
AACTCATAGTCGTAGTAACGGTAAGAAGGCGAGAGCAAATCGAAGGGTTTCATGTCATGCGGATACCCCGCCATCTTGGTCGCCAGAGGTTCCATCACCTCGAATCCCTGCGCTCCTCCCAGGTGCGTGGTGGCGGCAAAGCGGCGCACGTACTCAGGGTCGCCCCACAGCAGAATGCGGGTGGTGCCTGAAGTCCACAGGGTCCAGTGCATCTGGTATGTCTGGGGATACTTGAACATATCGGAATAACCGTGCCGCCGCTCGAACTGGTTCAGCGCCTGTATGTGAGTGGGGTGGAAAGGCAACCCGACTTCCTCGGCCCAGTATTTTGTATTGAACCGAATCTTAAGCCCCAGGTTGATCCCATACTGGATAAGATCGTTCGGGACGCCCTTGGCCCGCAGTTCATATTGCATGTCTGGCGCCGACGCCTTCATCACCTGGTACATGCTCTCCCAGTACTCCTTCATGTCTCCAGTCTTCAGGCCAGTCTCGTTTTGCATTGCCAGTTGAATCTCGTCGACCTCACGAAATTCCCGCAGAAACTGCCCGAGGGCCACGCGCGTATAGGGAATCAGGTTATCTTCGGTCAGGTTTTCAACCGTGCCTGGAATGGGTTTGGAATGATCGATGATTCCAAAGGTCGGAGTGTAGCGGTAGTAGTGGCACCAGAGGCCGAGCGTGACGCGGATACCGCGGTCGTGCGCCATACGGATGAGGCGATGAAGATCGGCTAGATTGCGTTGTTGGTCTTCATGGCTAAGGCCGGTGATCTTCACTTGGGGAAAGCCGTCGACATCCATAAAAAATGGATAGGCCGGACACATGTAACCATTGGTCTCATATGCCAACAGCACTTGGAAGCTATTGAGCCTGTCATCGGCCATCATGTCAAAATATTTGGCCCAGTAGTTCTCGTCGTGCAGCCGGTCTTCAAACTGGTGCTTCTGCATGGTGAAGATCGTTATCCCGCGATCGGCTACGAATGGGGATTCGGCCGTATCCCGCACCTCACTCAACGGACTATTCTTGTCCTTCGCCCAGCCTATTCTGTCCGCAACCTCGAGCAGGGCATACATCATGCCTCGGTCGTCGCTCCCGCTCAGCAGCAGCAGATGTTTTCCCTGCCACTCTGTCTTGTGGATGAGAAGAGATTCCGGCTTGTCCGATATCTTGACGCCGAGCGCTCGAATACGCTCGGCAACCAAGCCGGAACCTGTAGACGGGCCGGCGGCGATCAGCACTGAGCCGTGAGCGGCCTTGGCGTCGGAGACTTCCTCGTACGGTATGCCCTGGGCTGAAAGCGCATCTTTAATCTTCTCCCACCCGTGACTCGTCGCCTGGCCAGGATGGCCATCGCTGACAAGCGACACTGTAACCGTCTGACCCGGTGCGCGGTTGGGTGCTGCAGGATAGATCAAAGAAAAGAGAGCAAGGATCGGCGCGAGAAAGTTTAACATTCGAGGTACTCCTGAATGGCTCCAGCCATAGGTTGCCTGGCAAAACAACGATCTGACCCGTGAAAGCCTACCATGTGACAGCGCTCAGCTGCATCCATTGTTTGCAGCTCCTCTAACTGTTTAGGGCAGCCGAAACGTGCAGCAGAGCTTAAGATTCCGAGCCACGCAGCGAAGACCACCCTCTTATGCCGGAGACACCGCCAAGTTATTGCCTGGCGGTGGAGGCAAACGGAATGGCACAGCTATGTCCGCCATCGACAGGCAGGCAAACTCCAGTAATGAACTTGGCCTGGTCGGACGCCAGAAAGACGGCGGCATTAGCAACGTCCCACGCATCGCCCATGTGGCCCAGGGGAACGGAACGATTCCGCGCCTCGATCATTTGCTCGACCGAATCGTACTGCGACGCGATCTGCCTATATATAAGTGGCGAGTCGATAACGCCTGGAACTATGCAATTTGCACGTATGCCGCTACGACCATATTGAATTGCAATTGCCACGGTCGCCTGGTTTACCGCAGCTTTTGCCGCCATGTAGGCAAAGTACGGGTAACCAGTCCACCGGATGGCGGCCAGGGAGGAAATATTTATAACCACACCACTTTTGCGTTCAATCATATGCGGAAGCACGGCCTTTGCTGTTCGATAGACGGATCCGAAATTTAGCTCCATTGACAGATTGAACGTCGCCTCATCCAACTCCACCGGGCCTCCCATGTGCGTGACGCCGACATTGTTATGCAGTATATCGATGCAACCGAACTGTGCGAGTACTGCGGCAACCGCGAATTGAATTGACGATAATTTGAGGACGTCACCCTGAATATGCATTGCAGTACCTCCTTCGGCAGTGATTACCGAAGCTGTCTCCGCAGCCGCTATCTCATCGATGTCGACACACGCGACTCGAGCGCCGGCGCGTGCATAGGCTACAGCAGCAGCCTTTCCGTTACTCCATCCATCGCCCCGAACGCCGGCCCCGAAAACCAGCGCGGTTTTGCCCTCTAACTGCCGAACAATAGCCTCAATCATTTCTCGTCCTTCCACATTTTTATTACCTTGTCACCGTGTGAGCCGTGTGCTTCAGGTTTTCGGTAGGAATCCGATAGACAACCATGGGAACGCGGCGACAGCGGCCAAGCCGATGAGGAGTGCCAGCATGTAACCCCAAATAGGGCGCATGCCTTCATCCGGATTCACACGCCCAATTGCACAAGCTGTATAGTAGCCAACCCCGAACGGTGGACAGAAAAGGCCTAGCCCCATGGACAGTACAACAATCATCGAATAATGGACCTGCTGGACACCGACTGCTTTAGAAATCGGATAGAGCAGAGGTGCAAATAGAACGATGGCCGGGATCCCCTCCAATAGGCTGCCGAGAACAACAAACATTACAATGGATGCGAAAATAAACATTCCGCGGCCACCTGGCAGATTTTGGACAAGATCGGTCAATTCTTGTGCGAATCCTGATTGAGTCAGGCACCACGACACCGCGGTGGCGGCGCCAATAATGAGCAGAATTGCGCCGGACAGCGCAGCCGTATTGACTAACATTGACATTAGGCGACCCCAAGCAAAGCAACGATAAATCACTAGTCCCGCGAATATTGTGTATATTATGCCGACGGTCGAAACTTCAGCAGCAGTAGCGATTCCTTTCACGACAGCAAATCGAATGAACACTGGCAACACAATTGCGGGGGCCGCATATAGCAATGATTTGCCGATAACTCGGAACTCCGCGCGTTTGACAGCAACGCGGTCATTACGATGGCGGAGCCATACGACCAGGCAAAGCCCTGCGCCAAGTACGAGTGCCGGAAGCAAGCCGCCCGTGAACAATGAAGCTATTGAAACACCGGTCACAGATCCTATTGTAATCAGCACCAAACTCGGCGGTACCGTCTCTGTCTGCGCGCCTGATGCCGACAGCAGCGCAACCAGATCCCCCCCACTCGCTCCACGTGCTTTCATTTCAGGAAATAGTACGGGAGCCACCACCGCCATGTCGGCGGCCTTCGAACCCGATATGCCAGATACAAGATACATAGCACCGATGAGCACATACGAGAGTCCTCCCCTAATATGCCCAAGAAGGCTGGCGAGAAACGCTACCATGGCTCTTGCCATGCCGGTCATCTCCGTCAAAATGCCGAGAAAGACAAATAATGGCACGGACAGCAAAATGGGATGGGATATGCCTTCATCAATGCGACCTACGACAACTTCAAGCGGTGTGCTGGTGGATAAAAAGAGGTAGCCGATAGCCGCCAAACCAAACGCGAAGGCAATGGGAACACCAACAACAATAGTCGCCCCCATAATTCCCACAAAAAAGATGAGAAGATTTACGTCGCCTAAGCGCATGAATACGGGTCGCAATATCATCAGCACCGCAATCATCACGGCTGTGAGTAGAGTTGCGGCAGCGATCAGTCGCGGACTGGACAGTTGCCAGAGGCGCAAGGCGCACACGGTGATCATCAGTGCGAATCCAACTGGAAGTGCTGCGGTTCGCCAACTATTGGAAATGTTGAGTGCCGGGGTAATGATCGGCAGTTCTCCGATCGCATATTGGCCGCCGACTGTTGCAATCACGAACAAAAAGACGAGAGGCATTGAGATCGCAAGCACATCCAAAAACGTGCGCGCCTGAGGAGAGGCACGTCCAACAAAAGCTGTCATTCGCATGTGCTCTCCGCGGCGTAGTGCGATGACTGATCCCAACAGTGCCAGCCACAGAAAAAGACTTGAGGCTAATTCGTCGGACCAAATTAGCGGGCGATGGAAAACAAACCGGGAAATCACGCCCGCCAGAAGAATTACTATTTCCGCAGCGACCAATGACGCTGCCGGAATTTCGACAGCCAGACGAAACACTTTATCGAATACCGAAGAGCAAGCCCCGGCATCGGTTATCGCGGCAATTGGACTCACCGGACTAACATCGGTAGACCTCATGATAATTCCCCCGCGACGTTTTCGAGTAATGCCCAGGCTTCTTCACCGTAATTCGATCTCCATTCCTTATAGAAACCCGCTTCGCGGAGCTTATCGCGTATCGGCGCAGTTCTCGGTGTGTTGAACAGCAGCCCTTTTTTCATCAGGCTAGCCTGGACGTCGTTGGAGGTTCTTATGACCTCCTGGCGATGCGCCAATGCCCCGGCATTGATTTGCTTCTCGACAATAACGCGCAGTTGGTCGGGCAACAGTTGCCAAGCGCGCCCATTCGCGAGGCACCAAAAGCCGTCCCACATGTGGTTGGTCAGGGAGCAGTATTTCTGCACCTCATACAATTTCGTAAAGGCAATTACAGAAAGGGAATTCTCTTGCCCATCCACGAGTCTTGTTTGAAGCGCCGAATAGGTCTCGCTCCAATTGATACTCGTAGGCGAGGCGCCGAGTGCTTTAAACATCGATATCCACAGCGGACTTACTGGAACACGAATCTTGAGGCCGTAGAGATCTTCGGCAGTCGTGATAGGCTTCGACGAAGTTGTAATTTGGCGAAAGCCGTTATCCCAAATATTCCGGAGCGCGTATAACCCACTACCTGAAATCTTGTTTCGAACGTAGGCTCCCAGGGCACCGTCCATGGCAGCCCAGGCGGATTGCAAATCCTTGAACGCAAAACCTACGCCATTTATTGACGCAGCCGGAACCAACGTTGACAAAATTATGCCGGAGAGAGTAAAGAGTTGTATGGCGCCAATGCGAAGTTGATGGAGTAAATCCGTGTCTGAGCCTAACTGATTGTTCGGGAAGATCTGAATTGCAACGCGCCCGCCTGTCTCCTTATTAATCAGCGACGCAGCTTCGGTCATGCGGAGTGTTATCGGGTGATCACCGGGGAGGTCATTCGCATACTTGAACTTAAATTCCGCCTGCGCGGCGGCGGAAGTTAAATTCAAAAATGGCGAAGCGACAATTGCCGATGCGGAGAGCTTTATGAGGTCGCGGCGGGAGGTGATTGTCGTAGTGCCTCCAGTTCTTTAACTTGAGTTCCTAAGGGCGCGACATATTGCGAGAGTTAAAGGCAGCGGCAGAAAATGAACGGGAATATGCTGCCGCTTCCAGAAACGCGGCCGCAGGGCTGCCGACTTTTGCGCCAAGCTCTAGTGCCGCTTTGTTAGTAGCGGAGATAATACCCTCGTGGTAGCTTGATAGGGCGTCACCAATGCGCGCAGATGTGTGCGCCACCGTGACGGCGGCGATCCCGCGCCCGTCTAGTACCGGTAAACGTGTGCAGCCGCATCCATCCATGCCCACACCGGCATCGTTGAAGACAGCGACGAACGCTTCGACTTGGAGCGCCATGTGTGGTTGACCGTTTATCAACCCGCCATGTGAGCCAGTGACTACAATCTGCCCTATGTCCTCCGGCTCCACGAGCGATGCTGAGTCTATTAGCACCATTCGCCGGGAGGAGTTTGCGAGTCTCAGGACATGGCGTGCTTCCACTGCCGGCGGTGCATTCACGCGTCGAGCGCGAGCTGAAGCCAAAGCCTTGACAGCATCTGAGCAATTTTGCCCGACGATTACACCTAATGCTGCAGCGAGTCCATTGGCGTGGCTAATCACTCCGCGAGCCATCATGTCCTGCGCGTCGCCAATGCGGCAGCTGATGTGAGCGGCACACGCCGCTGGAATGCCGAGGCATTCGAGATAGGACAGGGCGCCAATGCCAGCGGCGTCCTTGCCAACACCTGCGTCATTCAGCACGACCGCGCGTACTTCGCTCTTGGCAACGAGATACCCGGAATAGACGCCGCCGTGCGAGCCACAGACAACGATGGCGTCTGCGGCATTGTTCCCGAGTTTGGTCACCGAGTGGGCAAGAACGGTCGACGGATGAGATGGCACTATCAGGCCCCCCGTGAGGATTGGGCGGTTGACTCAATTATTCCACAAATGTAATAGTACATATTCCGGTATTTGGATCAAATAAATTCTATGCTGAGAATGCCAAGAAACATCAGCACCGATGGCGAGGCACGGGGACGCGACGGAACGGTTAAGACCGTGGAGCGCATCGGGCGCATTCTCCGGCAATTGGCGGTCGCAGGTGAGGCAGGGGCCCGGCTAACCGACTTGGCCAACGAGCTTGGTCTCAGCAAGCCCACATTGCATCGGCTACTAGGAGCACTTGGCGAAGCCGGAATGGCCAGGCACGAGCCGGCCACCAGGCGCTATCGACTCGGTGAACTGAGTGCGATGCTTGGACGGGCATCAACCCGCATTACGGTCTCAACCGAGATTCGCCAGAATTTGGTCCGCCTTGCGACCGCAACACAAGATACGGTCTATGCTTCCGTCCAGGAAGGAACCGCCGCGATTTGTATAGCTCGCGAGATCGGAAGCTTTCCTATTCGCACCTTAACTCTTGAAGTGGGCGATCAGCGACCCCTGGGGGTAGGGGCTGGAAGCATGGCGCTCCTCGCATTTCTGCCAGACAACGAAATCAATACGGCAATTGCCCGCAACAGGATCTGGCTGGAAAAGTACCCACGCTTCACGCCAGACTATTTGCACGAGCAAGTGCAGGAAACGCGGGCGCGAGGCTATGCGCTTAATAGGGATCAGGTTATCTCGGGAATGAGCGCCATCGGTATGCCAGCCTTGGGGCGGGATCGACTCCCGATTGCTTCAATCTCGGTCGCAGGAATCACTGAGCGCATTATTGGCGACCGTGAAGCACATCTTGTCGAATTAATCCGCACCGAGACAGCACATCTTGCTGCGGCGGTCGAGTCTGGTTTGCCCACCCCACAATCCTAGAGGGACCTTTTTATGAGCGTTGCCAACGTCGAGAACCTTTCGCCCGACGAATTATTTCGGTGGCGCGAGTTTCATCGCGCGATGTTACGCATCCGGCTGTTCGAAGATGCCGCAGTGCGGGCCCTCAAGGAAAAACTGGTACCTGGCCCGGTCCATCCATCTACCGGACAAGAAGCGGTCGCAGTGGGAGTCTGCGCCAACCTGCACAAGAGCGATATCTTGTTGTCGACGCACCGGGGTCACGGCCATACCCTGGCCAAAGGCGCAGATATTTTGCCGATGATGCTCGAATTGTTCGGCAAACAGGGTGGTTATTGCCGAGGTAAAGGCGGCTCGATGCACATTGCCGATTTCTCGGTAGGAATGCTTGGCGCTAATGGGGTTGTCGCGGCCAACATCGTGATCGCGGTCGGTGCCGCCCACGCGATCAAACTGCGCAAATCAAGAGAGATCGTCACCTGTTTCTTTGGTGAGGGAGCCATCAACCGTGGTCCCTTTCTTGAGGGGTTGAATTGGGCTCGCGTGTTTGGACTGCCTGTGCTGTTTGTTTGCGAGGACAACAGCTACTCAGCCTCGACGCGCACGCAAGCAATGACCGCCGGAGAAGGAGCATCTGCGCGCGCGGCAAGCATGGACATTCCAACAGCAGAAGTCGATGGAAACGACGTCGTAGCGGTCGATCAGGCTGCGGCGCGGTGGCTTGATGAGATTCGCGCCGGCAAAGGACCGCGATTCTTGCATGCACGCACTTACCGCCTTACCGGTCATACGGCCGCCGACGCCGCGCCATATCGCCCTCAGAGCGAACTCGATGAAGGGCTGTTACGCGAGCCTATCCGACGGCTCGCGGCACGCCTGACGAATGCAGGCGTCACGTCAGAGGAATTAGTTGCAGTGGCCGAAAATGTAGGCGCCGAAGTCGAGGAGGCTTATGCCAACGCCAAGTTGGCACCTTACCCTAATGTGTCTGTCGCATTCGAAGACGTTCAGGACATCGGCGACCCGCGGCTGGAGGCATTCTAATGGGCAAAATGACCTATCTTGAAGCTAGTTGTCAGGCGCTGGCGGACGAAATGAAGCGCGACGAGCTGGTATGGGCGGTGGGAGAAGACCTCGGCCGCGGCGGAGTATTCGGACAGTACAAGGGCCTGGCGGAGCAGTTCGGAACGGACCGTATTGCTGACGCCCCAATTTCCGAGTCATGCATCATGGGGGCGGCAGTGGGGGCAGCGATGATGGGTTCGCGCCCTGTTGTCGAGATGCGGTTCGCGGATTTTGCGCTATGCGCAACAGATGAGCTGATCAACCAGGCTGCGAAGGCTCGCTACATGTTCGGCGGTCAAGCGCGTGTCCCACTTGTCGTGCGTCATCCCATCGGCATGTGGCGATCATCGGCCGCCCAACATTCGCAGTCCCTCGAAGCCTGGTATGCGCATATACCAGGCTTGGTTGTGGTGTGCCCAGCGACGCCTGCGGACAATTTTGGGCTGCTCAAAAGCGCCATTCGCTGTGATGATCCGGTCGTCTATATGGAACACAAGGATCTGTGGCCGCTCGAAGGCGAAGTTCCAAACGAAAGCGATGCTGTCGTTCCACTTGGTAAGGCCCGCGTCGTGCGCAGCGGCAACGACGCCACTCTGGTGACATGGTCAGGGATGGTCCATGTGGCGGCACGGGCCGCCACAGCGCTTGCTGACCTGGGGATCGATTTGGAAGTAATAGATCTACGCACGATTTGGCCATGGGATAAGGCTTGTGTACTCGCGAGCGTTGAGCGGACTAGCCGGCTGATTGTCGTACACGAAGCGGTTGCAGTCGGTGGTTTTGGGGCTGAGATCGCGGCGACAATTGCGAGTCGGCTGCACTACTCACTCGCCGCGCCAATCGTTCGGTTGGGGGCGCCTCGCGTCCCGATAAGTTATGCACCCCCCCTTGAAGATGCCTTGCGAGTAACCGATACGCAGATCGTCGAGGCCGTGAAGCGCCTGGTTCGCAAATAATCCAACTTAGGAATCCAGATGTCTGATTTGAATGGACAAGAAATTACTGGTGGCGAGGCCATTGCCCGTATGCTTCAGGCTCACCATGTCGGCCCGATGTTCGGGATGGGTGGGTTTCAGTTGTTACCTTTCTACGACGCCGCGCGCCGTCTCGGCTTGAATCACAACCTGATCAATGACGAGCGAGCAGGGGTATTCATGGCGGATGCCTATGCGAAAGTCTCTGGCCGCGTCGGTGTGGTCGATGCAACGCTTGGCCCAGGCGCCACCAACCTTGTGACAGGACTTGTGGAGGCTCTGAACGCTGGCACTCCGCTCGTCGCGTTGGTGGGCGATAGTCACCGTGATCATTCATGGAAGAATATGACTCAGGAGTGCCGGCAGCTCGACATTCTGCGTCCGGCGGTCAAGGAACTTCTCCGCGTAGAGTCGATCGCGCGCATACCGGAACTCGTGCGGCGCGCATTTGCGGTGGCAACATCCGGGCGGCCAGGTCCGGTGGTGCTCGATGTTCCAGAAGATGTGTGTCACGCGACCTTTGCGTTTGAACCTGATGCCTTCGACGCTAATCCGATACATTGCAGAATTCCCGCCGTGAGATGGCGACCTGCAGTCGGCGACGTCGAAGCGGCGGCAGCCTTGCTGGCCTCAGCGAAGCGGCCAATTGTGCTTGCCGGTGGTGGGGTTCATCTTTCCGGTGCAAACGAGGAGCTTGAGCGATTTGCCCATGCCTTAAACATGCCAGTCGCCCACACCATGACCGGCAAGGGGGCAATATCATGTATCGACCCCCTCAGCGCCGGCATATTTGGTCGATATGACCGGATCGCCAACAGCTTGATCGAAAATGCCGACGTAATACTGGTGGTCGGTTGTAAACTCGGCGAGATCGCAACTAAGCGCTACTCGGTTCCGCCAAGCGGCAAGACGCTAATACATCTGGATCTCTTGCCTGAAGAATTCGATCGCACCGCCATACCGACGCTACGTCTGTGCGGTGATGCGCGTGAGGGGCTGCGTGACCTCGGTGCAGCTCTGGGGGGGCAAGCAGCAGAAATTCACTCCCGCCAATCCGATTACACTGCCAGCGTGCTCGCGGCGATGACTAAATGGCGCACTGAGGTTGCCCCGCGACTGCAGTCGGACGAGGTGCCGATTTCCATGGCGCGTCTGCTTACCGAGATCAACGGTGTCCTGCCATCGGATGGTTTTCTTGTGGCTGATGGCGGCTTCGCGGCTCACTGGGGTGGGTTATTGTTCGATTGCAAGCGCGCAGGCAGGTCATTTGTGCCTGATCGAGGATTTGCATCGATCGGTTACGGCTTGCCAGGCGCGATAGGTGTATCGTTAGCTCAACCAGGCAAAAAGGTCATCGGCCTCACCGGAGACGGCGGATTCAACATGATGGTCGGAGAGCTCGAAACAGCGCGCCGTATTGGTGCGAACTTCACCGCCATCGTCGTCAACAACGCTGCATCCGGCTATGTCAAGGCGCTCCAGCATCTGATGTACGGCCCAGGTTCCTACCAGTCGAGTGATCTGATGGAGACAGATTATTCTCGGGTAGCGGAGGCATTCGGTTGTACGGGTATTCGTGTTGAAGCACCCGATCAACTGTCTGTCGCGCTCAAGCGGGCAATGGCGACCGGTGGGCCGGTTGTGATCGACGTGATTGTGACGCGCGACCCCGCAAAGATGCTGCCTGGAGTAGACAGTCGTACCGTAAATATGAAGAAAGGCGATCGGGTCGCCTGAGCAGTAACGAAGCGTCAATCGTTTTAGCCTGCAGAAACACATTAGATCAATCACCAACTCTTACCTCAGCTTTAGATCGGGCCTAAATTCCAACATCGTCGCCGAGGCCAACCCCGTTTTCACCGCAAGGGGAGAAGAGATCGTTCGAATCCTATCGGTTGTCCCGATCCCATTACAGGAAAATCCGATTCCCTGATACGCGGGATTTATTCCCTGTTTCGTTTCGGTTCTCTTGAGTCCGACGCGGCCCATAAGTGGCACCGCTTCTGTGGCTTCTCGGTGGAACCGGGACGTGAACATCGACTTTCGTGCATCAATATCTCTCGTGCTGCTCAAACTGATCATTCGCGGCGTAGCTAAAAACGACGAGTTCACGACTATAACGTACCGGAGACTGCTGTACCGAATTGATATCACGCGCCCAGCCAATTCTCATTTCCTGACAGGGCAACGCACTCATTAAAGCTACGTTAAGACCCGCAATGCGCATTAGTCCTGAAAAACGCCGTAGGAACCTGCGATCCCAGCCCAAGAGGTCCTCGATTTACGCGAAATCGCCAATGCGCTCATCGACGCAGAATTGGAGGCGACGCGCAGAACGGGACGGCTGGGAGGGGGAGTTCAGGGGTCCGCCGGGAATTCATACCGGACGATGTCTACTCTCTCACCCGACTCGTCGATCGCGACTTCCAGAACTTGATTCGTAAGGTCCGGTTGGTGATCAAGTTCTTCGAGGACAAACTGAAAAAGAAGCCGCTGAAGTTCGAGGTCCATCCCAGTTGGCCCATCGATGCAGACAAGGCCGGCATGAAGCGGAACATTTGCGAGCACTCCTCTCGAGCCCGGCACGTCCTTCGGCCCACGGAAGTCCTTGCAGTTCCAGGTGACCAGAACCCAGTCCTCATGCAGCAGGAATTCCTTCAGTTCCCAATCCTTCCAGCCTGACTTACCAATCCAGACCACGTGAGACGCGTCATGGTGACCGCGTTCGCGGGCCATGAGCGCAAGTTCAGCGCTGAGGCACTCATCAATGAGGAGCTTGGTCATTGAGACTTAAAGATGGCCCTTGTACGTTTCGTGATGACTTTAGCGTTCGAGGGAAGGGAAGTGTTTTGCCGCGGCCTTCCTCGTTGTGGGTTCGCATCGACGTAGAGTGTCGCGAGCTCAACCTGCTTTCGCTTGAGGCTCGGATAGGCCGACAGGATTCGCTCCATCGGGATGCCGGATGCGACAGACGCAGCGACGTCGTAGACGGGCACGCGCGTTCCACGAATGACCGGGGTGCCGCTCAGGATCTCTGGGTTCATCACCACGATGTCCTGGGCTGCCTGAAGACGCTCGAGCCGTTCCTCCACTTCCTTGTGAAACGGGGTCAAGTCGATTGTCAGAAACTCATCCTGGATGGTGTGCGGTTCCGGGGTCGATTCGCTGGCCCGCGCGATCGTCCTCTGCCGTTCTTCCGAGGTCAGTCGATCCGCCGCGCGGAAGTAGAAGGAGATCAGCGCACAGGCCTGGCTCTTGAACGACCGAGTCTGGGTGGCCGTATAGAGCGCTTCTGGCAGGATGCGCTCGTCAATCATGCGATGGACATCGCGCACCGAGACACCGGCTACGACAGCGGCTTCCGATGGAGTCAGGCTTTCGATCATGGCAGTCAAGTCCCTCACCGACCATTATACCGAAAGTATCCGACACGTCGGAAGAATATAGGTCTTTATGATTTGGGGCTCGGAACGCAGGGATAAAGCGAAGGAAGCATGGTTAGATTCCTCGGACAATACAATTTCTTTCCGAGAGTTATATCCATGCCATGCAGATTGGGCGCGGGGCGGAACGCATTTGGCACTTCAAGGAAAACTCACTCAGCCAGTACCCGCTGTTTGAATCGCTTAGGCGTTCTATCTGAGACCTGTCTTACAAAATAAGCGATAAGCTACTGATAATAAACTAGTTATTGTCTTGGTTGCCCCCCAGGGATTCGAACCCCGATTGATCGGTTCAGAGCCGACTGTCCTACCATTGAACGAGGGGGCAGCGGCAGAGAAGCGCCTTACCCAAAATCTGGTTGCAGATGCCGCGAGCGAACATCAAAAAATCCGCTCGCCGCATCCTCTATCGAGTGTACCGGCGCGCCCACCCTTGGTCAACGATCCCGCCAACGCGCGCGTGAGGGAGTAAGAGACAGAGTCCCGTAAAACTGCCCCTCAATTACTGCACACGCCAGCGAGATGTCAGTTCGTGGTCAGAGTGACACTCGCTGAGCCGATCAGGTTGCCATTGCTGTCGTTCAGGTTCACATATAACGGAGTGCCGGCAATGGTCCCCGAAGCGGTCACAAACACGGAGAAGACGTAATTGCTGCTTCCGGTCGCTTGAATCGAAACTGTAGTGGCCGGCGTAGCCAGGCACTGACCAACCATATTGGTCTGGCACATCGTTACCGCAATCGGAGTGTTCGGCGCAGCCGTAGCCGAGAGTGTCAGCTGCGGCGTGGTAGGGTTTGTAACCTCAGCTGCAACCGCAAATGCTGCCGTGCCTTGTGGGCCCGAAATATGTACGATACCGTCGCCGGAGGCCGTTGCTGTAAGCATAGTCACTCCCGGCGGAAAGATGCCCCAGCTCGTAGGGACCGCCGACAGGACCGGCAGAAAAGGAGGGGTCGCCGAAATAAGCGCGAGGAGGTTTCCTCCATAGCCGGTCACGGATTTGTTTTGCAATGTATAAAAGGTGAACTCCGCGATCGCCTGCAGCGTATCCGTGGGGGTTGGCCCAGGCGGAAGCGTTTGATTGCCGAGACCAGTCCCGCCAGGGTAGGCCGTCTCGGCAAACAGATTGCCGCAGGCGCTGCCGTCTCCGGATACGCCGCCATTGGAGTTGACGCAGGCCGCGAGCATGTCCGCCAGCGTATTGATGCTGGGAACGTCTCCGCTCTCTCCTGGCGGCGTGACTGGCCCGGGTACCGTGCCTGTGGCAGGGTTGATGAACTCGTAGGCATCGGAGAAAGCAGAGGCCAGGGACACTCCGTTGTCCTCTTGCACCCCGACGATGTTGTAGTTCGTGTCAAAAGAGCCAGCGTTGGTCCCGATAGTCACTGCTGCCGCAACAACGGTGGTCTCTTCATTGATGACAACGTAGGTCGAAGAGGTCAGCGATCCGCAGGACCCCAGCAGCGACATTAGGGCGATCTGGGGGTTGTTGGCGCCGCCTCCCGCGTTGCCTCCCTTGGCTATCAGGTAGACCAGGCTGTTCGGAGCCGGGCACGTGTAGTCGCCCGTGATGCTGAAGTTGCCGCTGCCATCGGTTGTAATGCCGCCGGGCGTCAGCTGGCTTGGCGGGGTCACAGTGCCTGACGTGCTGGTTGTGCCGGCCGCCCACAGCGCGATCGCCGAGCCGGTGATCGGCTGCTCGCCTCCATGCACGTTGCCGCGAATTCCGGTTCCGCTGCTGACCGACGGGGCGATGCCGCTGCCGACAGTGCATCCCGCTAACGCAATCGCAAGGGCAAAGAGCACAAGAGAGGAACGCAAAGCAGAGAGTGGCATCGGATCGCTCCAGCAGGATTTAGGAGTTACGCTTGCATGACCGCGGGGGAGAGCAGGGAATTCGTGTGCCTCTCTAAAAGGCGGCATCGATTCTTTGTTCCTGTGCGCCAATTCTACTTGAAGACCCCAACGGAGGAACCTGCTTCCGTCTAAATTGACCCCGCTCCACCCGCCGCACACTGCACTGCAATGCTTTAAACTCAATCCAGCATGTTTGAAAACCTCAGCGACAAACTCCAGCGCTCCTTCAAGACCCTGCGCGGCCAGGGTACCCTCACCGACGAGAACATCGCCGAAGCCCTGCGCGAGATCCGCCTCGCCCTCATCGAGGCCGACGTCTCGCTCTCCGTTGTCACCGAAGTCGTCGACCACATCCGCACCCGCGCTCTGGGCACCCAGGTCACCACCGCGCTCTCACCCGCAGAGCAGATCGTCAAGATCGTCCACGACGAGCTCATCGCCATCCTCGGCAAGGACACCGCCCGCTTCAAGACATCCTCGCAGCCGCCCTCCGTCATTCTGATGGCCGGCCTGCAGGGCGGCGGCAAGACCACCACTTCCGCCAAGCTCGCCGGCTGGCTTAAAAAGTCCGGCCATCGCCCCATGCTGGTCTCGGTCGACGTCTACCGCCCGGCCGCGCGCGAGCAGCTCCGCCTCGTCGCCACCGCCATCGGCGCGCAGATCTACGAGGGCAAGCTCGACCCCGCCGCGAAGCACGGCACTGACGACGTTCTCCGCCTCGCCAAGGACGCCCGCCGCGAGGCCGCCAGCTTTGGCTGCGACATTCTTATCGTCGACACCGCCGGCCGCAACCAGATCGCCGCCGACCTGATGGACGAGATGGCCGCGCTCAAAAAGCTGCTCAACCCCAGCGAAATCCTCTTCGTCGCCGACGCCATGACCGGCCAGGACGCCGTCAACTCCGCCAAGGCCTTCCACGATCTGCTCGCCCTCACCGGCGTCGTCCTCACCAAGATGGATGGCGACGCCCGCGGCGGCGCCGCGCTCTCCATCCGCCACGTCACCGGTGCGCCCATCAAGTTCCTCGGCACCGGCGAGCGCCCCGACGCCTTCGAGCCCTTCCACCCCGACCGCATCGTCTCCCGCATCATGGGCATGGGCGACATCGCCACGCTGCTCGAGCGCGCCGAGGAAAAACTCGACCGCGGCAAGGCCGAGCAGTTCGCCAAAAAAGCCCTCTCCGGCGACGGCTTCTCGCTCGACGACTTCCGCGAACAGCTCCGTCAGATCAAAAAGATGGGCTCCATGCAGTCCATCCTCAAGATGCTGCCCTCGGTCGGCCCCTTCGCCGGCATGCAGCAGGCCGCGGAGAACGTCGACGAGGGTCAGCTCACCCGCGTCGAATCCATCATCAACTCCATGACCGCGCGCGAGCGCTCCGACCACGAGATCATCAACGGCAGCCGCCGCAAACGCATCGCCCGCGGCTCCGGGACGACGGTGCAGGATGTGAACAACCTCCTCCGCCAGTACGCGCAGATGAGAAAGATGTTCAAGACCATGGGCTCCGGCGGCGGGATGAAGGCCCAGCAGCGGATGATGTCCCAGATGCAGGGCCGCCAAAAATTCGGTAGGTGAACGAGATGCTCGAAGAGAAGCAAGCCAAACATATCGATGCGAAGATCAAGGAACATTCAGCGAGGAAATCAGAGCTGGAAGATCTCGGCCGCGATATAGCGGCCTTGGCTCGTCCGTCGGTAGTCGCCTTCATCGATCTAGCAGATTCAACCGCAATCAAGGAGAACCGCGCGCCTGAAGATTGGCTAGGCTTCATTTACGAGTTCATAAAGAGGTGCAGCCAGCTCATATCGGACAACAGCGGCGTCGTCGTAAAGCGTATCGGCGACGAAATCATGGCGACCTTTCAGGACCCCGGACATTCAGAGCGATTCCTGAACGCTGCGGTTGCCGATCCAACCCTTGCAAAATACCGCTATAAGATCGCACTAGATTATGGGAAGGTCTACCACTTCCAGTTTATCGACGGAGCCCCAGATGACCCCTACGGGTCGGTCGTGGATCGGTGTGCGAGGATTGCAAAAAAAGCGACCCCAGGGATCGCGCTATGTAGCTCAGAATACAGAACTGGCGCAGACGCGAGCGACTACTTCGAGGTCGGTCGTTTCCACCTCAAGGGCTTCTCGGACGCATGTAGGCTCTACGCCAAGTCTCTGCTCGCGCCTGCTGGGGCCGGATACACACGTACCCTCCTGGCGAATCTCAACAGCGGTGCAACGGAATTCAACGGCTTCAAGACCATTGGCAGGCGGTTCTCAGCGGATGATCTGAGGGAAATCGGAAACTCGGACGCGAAGCCATTCCTAGTGCGAGAGCTGCTGAACCTGCCTAGGTGTCCGTATGGGTTCCGTGATTACCTAAGAGAGCTTGAAAAGTCACAGAACAAGGAGGACTTCTGTAAACAGTTCGTGGGCTACGTAGTGGAATGGCAAGGGAAGTACTCGTCCCACTCGCGGCTAGAGGATTACTTCCTCGTTTTTGTAAAGCCGACCGGCACGGCACTCTTTGAGACAGCCGTACTGGAAGTAAGCGCGAATAACACCGAAGTAGTGAAAGCCCTCAAGCCTGGGCAGGAAATCAAGTTCAGGGGAATCATAGAGTCAGTCAGCAGCCAAACCATAATGATCAATTATGTAGATTTCGAGCTCGCCGGCTAGAGTGAGTCGCTGCCCAAGCCGGGTGTCCCATCCACGGAGCGGCGTCAGCCGCGACATGGGTGGGGCCGGGTGCCCTGCTTGCACGGCCTCAGAGCCCGTCCTGAGCGAAGTAGCACGCGCGTCTTGCTTAAGGGCACGCGTTTACGCGCGCCATAAACCCGCCGCACCGCAGGCGCCCCCCGCTCTGCCGAAGGCCCGAGCGTAGCCGCAGGCGCAGCAAGAACCGGCCTCTCGTTATTGCAAAAAAGATATAATTCAGCTCAAAGAAGAAAGTCCAATGAAGCGCAAGTTCATTCCGGTAGCTGAATCGTTCGCGAAGTGGAAGAAGGACCCCGGGTACGCTGCCGCCTACAACTCGCTCGAAGCGGAGTTCGCCTTGGCATCCTCCCTGATCAAGGCCCGTACCGAGGCCAACATGACGCAGGAGCAGGTCGCCCAGGCGATGGGCACGACCCAGGCCGTAGTCGCGCGTCTTGAGAGCGGCAGGGCATTGCCGTCCACGCGCACGCTGGAGCGCTTCGCCAAGGCGACCCGCTCCCGCCTGCGCATCACCTTCGAGCCTCAACGCAAAGCCGCCCGCTAAAGTGCGAGTGCCGCTACTCGTCGTAGACTTCGCTGCGATGTCGTATCCGTGTCACCGTCACCGCCAGCTTCGAGTCATCAATCGTATACACAATGCGATAGTCGCCCACGCGAATCCGCCACGTGTTGTCGCTTCCCTTGAGCTTCTTGCATCCCGATGGGCGCGGCTCCGTCGCAAGGGCCTCTAACTTAGGGAAGATGCGCTGCACCAGCTTAGCCGGAAGCCGTTCCAGTTCCTTGCGGCCGCTGGCCTTGAACTCAACCGCGTACCTAGCCACGCAGCTTGCCGCTTGCGATCAGGACCGCCTTCACCTTAGCTAGCGGCACGCTCTTTTCGCTCCGCCGCGCTCGCGAGACCAGCACGTCCTGGATGTCCTCCCAGAGCGCCTTGTGTACCTTCAGGTCGATCACTGCGGCCGTCTTGCGCCCACGCTCGTCCGTCAAAAATTGAATCCCGCCCATACCGTCACCCTTGTCCTCAGTGTACCTTGCAGAAGATGAAGGTTCCCTACAAGGCCCGCAACCCCAGCGCCGGGGTACTCAACTACGAGCTGATCGACGACGGGTCGCAGACCGGCGCCATCGTCCTCGAATTCGCCGATCAGAAACGCTACCTCTATAACGCCGACCGTCCCGGCCCCGAGCACGTCGCGGCCATGCGCCGCCTCGCGCTCTCTGGCGACGGCCTCACCACCTACGTCAACCAGCACGTCCGCGAGAACTACGCCGCCCGCCTCTTAAATCCCCGCCTCTAAAAATTCCAGTCTCTAAAAATCTCCGCCAAGCCCCTGCGGCCTTACCTCGCCTGCGCCAGCATCTTCATAAACCGCGCGGCGCAGCGGTCGTACGCAGCTGGACCGTCGCGGTCTCCAGTGGCCGAGCAGGCACGCTCTACCGAGCTCCGGTCCGCACCGCTCAGCTTCGTCAGGTCGGGCCGCTCGGGCTCCGCAGCTAGGCTGGCGAGCTGCGCCGCCGTGCAGCGCTTGTAGCCGGGCTCTCCCTGCCCGCGCCGAGCGGCCGCGCACGCGCTCTCGACGAACCCACGCTCGGCCGCCGTCAGGCCGCTCAGGTCAGGCGCCTTCCCCTTAATCGCCTTGATCGCGCCCGCCTGCGCCCTCAGGCAGTCGCCGCGCTGCACGGACTCCACCGGCAGCGCAACGCACGCCTCATTCATCTGATCGGTCTGCGCCTCCGAGAGCCGGGTCACGCGGAACGGCTGGCTCTGCGCCTCTTTCGGCCCCACTGGATTCGCGCTCGGCGTAGCCTCCGGCGTCGTGATCGGTGTCGGCGGCGGCGGCGGCGATGGAACTGAGGCTGCAGTCGGGATCGCCGGCGCGATCGCCATCTGTCTTCTGTTCTCCGTCACGGCGTATCCCACAAATGCCACCACCAGCACTGCAACCGTCCCGTAGAGCCACTGTCGCAGGATCTTGTCGCGCTCCGCCACAGTCCGCGGTCTTTCCTGCGGTCGCGGCGGCGGCGGCTGCTGCGGAGATGTACCCGCAGTCGCCTCGGCAGTCCCGACTCCTTCGAAGCCCTCGTCCCCACTCTCAGGCACGCCTTCGAGTACCCGGTACGCCTCGTTGATCTCCCGCAGCTTGGCCTCGGCCTTCTCGCGCAGCCGCGCATCGCTGCTGAAGCGGTCCGGGTGCCAGACCTTCACCAGGTCGCGATACGCCTGCTTGATCTCGGCCGGGGTTGCACCCGGCCGCAGCGCCAGGACCTCAAGTGCCTCACTTGCCAGCACAGCTCCTCCGCAATGCTTGGAATGCTGGCCGCATCATAACCGTCCGGGCCGCCGCATTGCAGCCGCAAAAAGAGCTGTCAAGCCCCTCCATATGGTCTTTTTCGCGCAACTATCACCATCCAAGCCACTTCAGCTGCACAGAAAGTTGGCAATCCGGTTTCCTCAACCTGCTAGCCTTAAAGTAGGGCCCGAATCAGGCCTCGAGCTCTAAGGCATGTTCTCTTCGTACTCCAATCTGGCTGGCCGCACCAGAGTGGCACATTTGCCACACCCACCCGCAACCCCTTTGGTTCTCGTCTTTGGATGTGTCTGTTTTGCCACATGTCGCCGCAACTGGCTTTGATTCAGCCAGTTACGCGATGACACCGGGGGGGTAGTTCACTATCCCACACAAGCAAAATGCCCACCCCCGAAGGGATGGGCATTGAGAACATCGATCTGGATTGGCTTAGCGCCGTCCGCCTCCGCCACGGCCTCCGCCGCCACCACCACCACGGGCTCCGCCACCGCCGCCCGAGAAGTGAGCGCTGCCGCCGCCGGAGAACCCACCGCGCGCCGCTCCACCGCCTGCGTAGCCCCGAGCGGCTCCACCGCCAGCATAGCCGCGAGCAACTCCGCCGCCAGCGTATCCACGCGCCACGCCACCGGCGTATCCGCCGCGAGCGTATCCGCCCGCATAGCCACGACCGGCGTAGCCATAGCCGCCGCGATAACCGTAGCCGTAGCCGCCACGATAGCCGTAGCCGCCGCGGAACCACGGCCCTGCGCCGATGAAGAAGCCGCCGCTGAACCACTCCGGCCCATAGTAGCCGTAGGGCGCGCACGCATACGGCGCATAGTCATAGTAGCCGTAGGAGCAAGCCGGAGGGCCGTAGGCGTAGCCGCCGCCGTAGTAGGGTCCGACGCCAACGCCAACCGCCACTTGCGCGTTGGCGGCCGGAGCCAGGAGCGCCGCCGGAACCAGGAGAATCGAGAGCAGAGCGAGATACTTGAGAAACCGCATTTATTTGCCTCCTGCGCGGACTCGGGCGCTGCCGCTCAAATCCTGTCAATAAGAACACGAATGGCTGCGAAACGTTGCTATGGATACGCAGATCGTGTGGGAGCGAGACCCTGGACGCACGATGCAGCCGCAGTCATTTGGGTGCGGCTATTTTAGACCCGCTCCAGCAGCGCCGCAAAGAAGCCGTCGCAGGGGTGAAGCCCGGGCAGGATGCGCAGGGCGCCGTCCTGGATTGCGGTACGGATCAAATCGGTCACAACGCCGCCGGAGAGAATGCCGCGTTCACGGAGATTGCCAAACGCAACCTCCAGCGATATGCGGCGCATCCCGGGCAACTCGGCCAGGACCGCATTGACTACCTGCTCGTTCTCCTCTGGCTCCAGCGAGCAGGTGGAGTAGAGCAGCCGGCCGCCGGGCGCTAGGCGGCGCAGCGCACCGGCGAGGATCGCGCGCTGACGTTGCGCATGACGCGCGAGGTCTTCCGGGCGCAGCTGATGGCGGATCTCCGGATTGCGCGCCAGCGTACCGGTGCCGCTGCAGGGCACGTCGCAGAGGATGAGATCGAAGGCGGTGTTCGGCTCAGCCGCAGGCGTAGCGGCGTCGAGCACCTCACAGCGGATGCGGGCGCCGTGTTGCGAACTACCAACGCGGGCGGCCATGCGTGCCAGGCGCCGCGCGCTGATGTCCGTGGCGAGGATCGCAGAGCTTTGCAGCCGCTCTGCGAGGACCAGCGTCTTGCCGCCGGGAGCGGCGCAGCAATCCCACACTTGCGGAGCACGGTCGGCAGTGAAGGGAAGCGCGGCAGCTGCGAGTTCCGCAACAAGACGTGAGCCATCGTCGATCTGCGGCAGCGCCGGATTCGAATCGGAGCTCGATGCGAGCGTATCGCGCGAGAGCAGATCAGCTTCATCGGTCGAGGGCGCATTTGTTGAAGGGAAGAGCCCGCCGGAAGCCGGTTCGTGCTGGCCATACTCGCAGATGGCAAGTGCTGCCTTGCGGCCATACGTCGCGGTCCAGCGCTCCACCAGCCACAGCGGATGGCCCAGCCGCTCAGCAAATGCAGCAGGGAACTCGAAGAGAGGAAGGTTACGGTTTGCCTGCTGCGCGCCGGGCTGAGCCTGCGCGACCAGCTTGCGTAGCACTGCATTCACCATGCCTGCCGCGTGAGGATGTCCTGCAGTACGGCACAACTCGACGCTCTCGTTGAGCACTGCGTGCGCGGGGATGCGGTCCATGTGCAGCAGCTGGAACGCGCCCATCCGCAGCGCGAGCGCGACCGGTTGGGCGGGCTGTTCTGGACGAGCCAGCAGCTTCGTAATGCGAGCATCGAGCGCGATCTGCCAACGCAGCACGCCCATCACCAGCGCAGTAGCAAGATTGCGGTCTTCCTGCGAAAGACGGGCCGTGTGCGGCGAGTGCAGAAGATCATCGCTGTGGCCTTTGCCTGCTGCGACGAGAGTGAGAATCTCGAACGCGGCCGCGCGCGCCGGAGAGATCGCCGCTGCGGGCCGTGTCGCGTGCGTATCCGCGCCACGATTTTTGCGTGGGCCAGTTTGCGCCGTCTTCGCGCTCAAGCTCCCAGCCTCTCGCCGCTGCGCAGCTGGAAGCCGCGCAGAAACTCCGCTGCGCCCATGCGGCGCTTGCCTTCGAGCTGAAGCTCCTCCAGCGTGACCGCTGTGTCACCACCGCAACCGGCACAGACTGCATCGCCCGCGATGCGAAGCTCGCCGGGCTTGGGCACACCGGCCCGTGCGACGGACATGCGATGCACGATCAGCTTTTTCCCGCGAAGCAGAGTATGCGCGCCGGGCCATGGCTGGAATCCGCGCCAGCGGTCGTAGGTCTGCTGTGCGGTGCGGTTGAAGTCGATGGCACCATCTTCGCGGGTGAGGATCGGGGCCAGCGTCGCCTGCGAGTGGTCCTGTGGCTGCGGAGTTACATTCCCGGCTGCGAGACGCGCGAGCGTCTGCACCATCAGCTGCGCGCCGGCGGGAGCAAGCGAGCGGAAGAGATCGGGAGACGTCTCATTGCCCGCAATGGGCACCACGTGCGCCAGCAGCATGTCGCCAGTGTCCAACCCCTCGTCGATGCGCATGGTGGTGACGCCAGTGACACTCTCTCCGCTGGCGATGGCCCATTGGATGGGCGCGGCACCTCGATACTTCGGCAGCAGAGAGCCGTGCAGGTTGATGTTGCCCAGTGGCGGCAGGTCGAGCATCCAGCGCGGAATAATGCGGCCGTAGGCGACCACCACGATCGCATCCGGCCGGACCGATTCGAGGTGCGCGCGGAACTCTGCATTCACCTTGATCTTCTCCGGCTGGACGACAGGAATGCCATGCGCGAGCGCCGCGCGCTTCACTGGCGGAGAGTGCAACTCCATGGCGCGACCGGAGGCGCGGTCGGGCTGCGTGACCACCAGAGCGATGTCATGCTCGCAGGCAGCGAGGGCCTCCAGCGTTGGCACAGCGAACTCAGGCGTTCCGCAGAAGACGAGCCTCATGCTTTGATCTTAGCTTTCGCCGCTGGCGACGAAGTGCTCACCATTCGCCGTTCTTCTGCAGCTTGCGGATCTTGCGCAGCACCAGTTCGCGCTTCAGGCGGCTGATGCGGTCGATGAAGAGGACGCCGTTCAGGTGGTCGATCTCATGCTGCAGGGCGCGCGCCAGCAGCTCTTCGCCCTCCACCTCGAACCACTCGCCACGCTCGTTCTGCGCCTTCACCTTCACCCGCGCGGCGCGCTGCACCTTCTCGCGGATGTCCGGCAGGCTGAGGCATCCCTCTTCCTCCACCTGCTTGCCGCGCGTCTCGACGATCTCGGGGTTAATGAGCACCAGTTTGTCCTTCGCCACTTTGTTGAAGCTGGTGTCGATCACGGTCAGCTGCTGCGAGAGGCCGATCTGCGGCGCGGCCAAACCGATGCCCTGCGCCGCGTACATGCTCTCGAACATCTCCGCGACCAGTTTCTTAAGCGAGGCATCGAAGACCGTGACGGGCGCGCCAACCTTTGCCAACACTGGGTCGGGATACTTCACCACCGTATGGATCTTTGCGGCATCTTTGGTCTTGGTCGCCATAGTCTTCTTGGATGTTGTCTTCTTCGATGTATTCACGCTCTGGCCCGTTGTGTCTTTCAATACGCTCGAATCTGTTCGCAGTAGCCTTTGTAGTTGCGTTCCAACTCGCGCAGCGAGTCGCCGCCGAACTTGTCGATCACCAGCCGCGCGATGGTGAGCGCGACCATCGCCTCCGCAGCCACGCCCGCCGCCGGGACCACGCACACGTCGCTGCGTTCATAGGCGGCCTTTACCGGCTCGCGTGTGGCAAAGCTGACCGACGCCAGCGGGCGGCGCAGTGTGGAGATGGGCTTGAGATAGCCGCGCACCACGATGTCTTCCCCGTTGGAGATGCCGCCCTCGATGCCGCCGGCGTTGTTCTGCTCGCGGGAGAATTTCGTAAATCTGTCGTCGCCGCCTTCGTAGGCGATGGCATCGTGCACCGTGCTGCCCAATGACTCCGCCGCAGTCACGCCGCGTCCAATCTCGACCGCCTTCACCGCCTGCAGGCTCATCACCGCCTGCGCCAGCAGGCCATCCATGCGCTCGTCCCAGTTGGCATGCGTGCCCACGCCGGGCGGCAGCTTGTGCACGATGACTTCAAAGACGCCGCCCACGGTATCGCCAGTGCGTAGGGCGATATCGACTTCGCCCTTCATCTTCTGCTCGTCCTCGGCGTCGACGCAGCTTAGCAGCACCTCATCCTTCTCCTGCAGCGCTGCGATCTCCTCCCATGCAGCGGGCCGTGAGAGCTCCGCTCCGCCCACGCGGATGACGTGGCTTGCGGTTTCAACGCCGAGCGCGCGCAACAGCATCTTCGCCAGCGCGCCGCAGGCCACGCGGGCCGCGCTCTCCCGGGCGCTGGCGCGTTCCAGTACATAACGCGCGTCGGGGAAGTCGAACTTCAGGCTGCCCGCCAAGTCGGCGTGGCCGGGGCGCGGCGAGGCAACCGCCTTGTGCTTGGCCGGATCGCCCGCCTCCACCGGGAGAATCTCCTCCCAGTTCTTCCAGTCATTGTTGGCGATGGTCATCGCCACCGGCGACCCGATGGTCTTGCCGTGGCGCACACCGCTCAGGATGTGCGCGTGGTCCTTCTCAATGCGCATGCGTCCGCCGCGCCCATAGCCCTTCTGTCGTCGCCATAGTTCGCGGTCCAGAAACGCCTGGTCTACGGGGACGCCGGCCGGCAGTCCGCTGACCAACGCCACCAGGCCCTCGCCGTGGCTCTCACCTGCAGTGGAAAATCGCAGCATCTATCTCTCTCAGTCTAAGAGAGATTGTAACAATACGCCGCCAGGCTCTCACCGTGCGCTCCAGCGACGAGCGGGCGCATCCGCTTCGATGGTTCTCCATGCAGCTACTTAGCTAGCTAGTTATCGAAGGCCAGAGGTCGTACCTGGTCGATGAGCAATTTCAACGTGATGTCCAGTTCGGTCGCCGAATCTTCATGGCCGGTGCCCGGGACTAGGAGGAATTGCTTCCGCGGCGCCCGGATGCTGTCGAAGTAGGCCTTGGCCAGTTCAGGGACGGCTGTGAGATCTTCTTTCCCCTGGATCATAAAAATCGGAATGGCGAAGTCCGTCCCGAGCGCGGGAAGATCGACATCTGTGAGTGGCCCGGACAATGTTACGCCCCAAAAATGCAGAAACGAAAAATCGTCCGCCGCTGCGTATTGAGCTCGTTCCTCGGGGGATGCATACTCCGGGCTGATTGTTTCGGGAGCCGGTGGCGCAGTCACCATCCTTGTCTGATACGCTCGTTCCCATTTTTTGAATTGTGGCCATGTCGAAGCCGAGTGCCAGGGCGGAGCGCCAATTGCGGCCAATGCGCCTATCGCCTGCTGGTCGCCGGCGGCGCGCGCCAGTTCAAGGACACGCGCATAACTGGCCGACAGGTTCTCGCGCCAGTTCACCATTTGGGCGACACCTATATATGCGTAGAAGAGGTCCGGCCGTGAATGGACCATATAAATGCCGAGGATCGAACCCCAGGAACCGCCCATGAGAATGATCTTTTTCTTATGCAGATGCTTGGTGAGAAACTGCGCAACTTCGATGCCATCGTCCGACATCCGCTCGACTGTCATGGTCGCCTCGATCGATGGACCGCTCCTGCCATAGGTCCTGCCCGCGCCACGCTGGTCCCATTGGACGAGCGTGAAGTCTTTCTCCCATCCCATATACATGGTGTCTGCAAACGGGCTCAAGGCATCTCCAGGCCCTCCGTGCAGGAAAAGCACGACTGGATTGTTCGGGTCATCTCCTGTGATCGTGATCCATTGGTCGATTCCTCCGATCCGGACAAACATCTCTTCCTTATGTAGCTTCGGCGAGCCGGCAGGTAATACCTGCGCTGTTGCATTCTGTGCAAGGGCGGAACAGGCAAGACCCAGGGCGATGAATATTGGAAGCCACCTGAGACAGCGCACCCGTGATTTCGCAGTATCGGCTAATCCTGACATCTGAACACCCACTAGCCTTTACTCCTCTTCCAGGTATGCCTTCGAGTTCAGCAACGGGCGCTCCATGCTGCGCACCCAGTCGGTCATCTCCGCGCCGCTTCTGCCCGCGGCTGCGTCGCGCGCGAACTCGTTGCGCATGGCCTGCATCTTTGCCTCCACATCGTCCAGCGCGCTCAGCAGGATTGCCTCGGGCGTCATGGGCAGCTTGGGCGAGCCGAACTCATGCCGGCCGTGGTGGCTCAGAATCATGTGCTCCACCAGCACGCTCAGCTTGCCAGGAAAGCCGGGCAGGGTCGCGATCTTCTCCCGTAGCATGCCCTGCGCGATGGAGATGTGCCCGATCATCTGGCCCTCGACGGTGTAGCCGAAGGTGGTGCCCCAGCTCAGCTCGCGCACTTTGCCGATGTCGTGTAGGATGGCGCCGGTGACGAGCAGGTCCGAGTCAACCTCCGGATAAAACGGTGCTGTCGCGCGGCAGACGCGCACCAGCGTCACCACATGTTCCAGCAGCCCGCCGAGCCACGCGTGGTGCAACATTTTGGCCGCGGGGGCCTCGCGAAAGGCCACGCCGATCGTGGGATCGTCGAGGAAGGAGAAGACCAGACGGCGCAGGTCGGCGTTCTGGAACGCGTCGACATAGCCGCGCAGCTCCGCCCACATCTGGCCCACGTCGTACTTGGTCGCCGGGACAAAGTCCGCCGCATCCACCTCGGAGGCCGCGGCCAGTCGCATCTTGGTCAACGTGATCTGGAACTTCTCCTGGTACTTCGCCACCTGTCCCTGCACCTTGACGTAGCAGCCCTCCGCGCACGCGGGCAACGCAGAGGCGAAGTCCTCCCACATGCGTGCTTCCATGGTTCCAGTCTTGTCACTGAGCGTCAGCGCAAGATACTGCCCGCCGCCGGTCTTCTTGTCCCGCACCTGAAGCGACGAGAGCGCGAAGTAGGTGGTCACCGCCGCGCCGTCGAACTTCGCGGCATCCGCTATGAAGAAATCTTTCATGCTGCCAAGGATACGTCAGGCCCGGCTTAGCGGTGAGATGGATTCGCGAGCAGGCCGACTCGCTGGAAAAGAAAAATGGCCGAGCGCGTTTGTGCCCGGCCATTTCACTTCGATGTTCCCAGCAACTACTGCGGAGTTGCAGGTGTAGCTGCAGGAGGAAGGTTCGAGGGCGGAGGCGCAACAACCGGCTCGCCATTGTCGCGCACGCTCTTGGGCGGGATGGGCGTGGCCTCCGGCTTCGGCGCGGGCGGAGCAGGCGGCGCCTCCTGGATGCGCTCCTTGGGAGCGCCCTTCACCTTCTTCTTTTTCTTCTTGGATGCGGTGTCGCCGCTCAGACCCAGCGCCGCGCTCTGCGTCTGCTGCGTCGCCTTCTCCTCGGCAGTCATCGGAGGCGCGACCATTTCAGTCTTCGCCTTCGCCTTGACGACCTTGGTCGCGGCCTTGGTCTTGGATACCTCTACCTGGCGATCGGCGTAGCGCGTCTTCTTACGCTCCGGCGCGACTGCCTCTAGCGGATTGGGGGCGTTGTCGGCGACAGTATCGGACTGGTCGATGGGCGCAATCGCCTCACCCGCCGCGGGCAGCGAGGCCGCAGGTCCCGGTCCCTGGTCGTCGCCCGAGGCCAGCGTCTCCTCCGGCGCAGCGGGAAGCGAGTTGCGCGGCATCTGTCCATAGCGGATCTTCTCGCGCTTGATCTTCTTCGGCCTCTTGCCGGTGGCTACGTTTACCGTCTTCGCAGTTGGAGATGCCGGCGCGGTCCGATTTGCCTTGGCCGCGTTGGCGCTGGCCTTGGCCAATGCTGATGCCGCGCGCGCCTGGTCCAGGCGGGCCTTCTGTGCCACCTTCTTCTTCACCGTCGGCTCAGTTGCAGAGGCAAAGACCGGCTTGGTCTCGTTGGGGCTCGCTCCCGTGTCGGTAAAGCCCGGCGCGATGTCGATGTATGCCTTTTCCCGCAGACCGGTGAGGTAGGTGCGCAGCGCGGGCTGCATGGCCTGCTCATACATCGCCTGCTCGATCTGCTCCTTTACCGCGCTGAATGGCGGAATCCCCGCCTGCGTATGCTCAGTCACCTTCAGGATCACAAAACCCTGCCGGGTGCGGATCGGGGCGGCCACTCCGCCGGCATCGAGCGCGAAGGTCGGGTCTTCGAGCACCTTCGACCCCAACTGCCCGCGCTTGAACTCGCCCAGATCTCCGCCGGAATCGGCGTTCGGTCCACCCGAATTCTGCTTGACCAGGTCTTCAAACTTTGCGCCCGACTTCAACTGTGCCTCCACCTGATCGGCCTTGGCCTGCGCCTGCGCCACCTGCGCATCGGTGGCGTCGTCCGGAGTGGGAATCAGGATCTCGCTGAGCCGCACCTGCTCCGGCTGTTGGAACTCCTGCTTGTGCTCGTCGTAGTACGCCTGCTCCTGTTTCTCCAGCGGCTGCGCCAGCTTTTGGCTGACCTCCTCGCGCACCACCTGCCCGGTGATGGTGTCGTTGGTGATCTTGGCCTTGAAGTCCTCATACGACTGCCCAGACTCGCGCACCGCCTTCTCCAGCGCCTCCATCGAGTCGAAGTGGTACTTCTTGCGGATCTCGTCCAGCTGACGAATCACCTCGGTCTCGGGCTTGATCTCCAACTCCTTGCCGCGGGAGAGCATCAGCTGCTGGTCGATCAGGTCGCGCAGCAGGTCCTTGCGCCGCTGCTCCAGGTCGGCCGCGCTCATGCCGGTCTCCTGGGCCTCGTCGGTCAGCAGTTGCTCGGCACGCAGGTAGTCGCTGTTGTCGACGATCTGGTCGTTCACGCGGACGATGGGGTACTCCACCACGGTGGCGTCCAGAGTGACGGCCGGAGGCGTGGGCAGCGTCTGCTGCTGCGGCCTGGGCGCCTCCACCGGGCCGCTGTACTTGGGCACGGCAATCTGGCCCTGAAGCGCACCGCCGGTAAACAGCGCCGCCGTCATCAGAAGGGACGCCGCCTGCATCCCACGCGCAATCTGAACTGGCGCGCTATCGCCCCATCCGCTTCGCATCCTCTGCACCCAGTTCCAATTCACAAATCTCAAAAAAGTCCTCTCGCTTCCTTACCCAAAACCGGTCCCAATCGCAAGGTCCGGCGATCCTCGCCCGTCTTCTTGGACTTGCCCGGCAAGCTCTCGATAGCCAGCCGTCCTATTCTATCGTCCGCGCGCCGCCCGCACCAATGCCATGCGCAGCAATTTGTGCCGTGCGCCGGATGGTTCCCCCAGCCAAACGTTTGACAAGTCCTGATAAACTGTTTGCCTGAGTGGAGGCGCTGCCCGTACTGGCCGGCAGAGCCGCTCACAGAACCGCTGCTGTACGCGTCCAACGCTGGATGGAGTTTTCTCCGGGCAAGCCAGCCCCCTGACGCGGCGAGCCGTATTCTTTCCGATTCACCTTTGAGGTATCCAAGCCGATGGCTTCCCGCACCCGCCGCGCACTCTTCTCTCTCACCCTGTTCCTCGTCAGCTGCGCCGTGGTCGGCTCACTGATCGGCGGCAAGGTGGCCGCGCAGTCCGCCACCGACGAGTCCACCCTGCGCGACTCCCTGCACGAATTTACCGACGTATATTCCATCGTCGAGCAGAACTACGCCGAGCCGCTGGACCAGGACATGACCGACCGTGCGATCTACGACGGCGCCATCCCGGGCATGCTGCACGTGCTCGACCCGCACTCGAACTTTTACGACCCCAAGGCCTTCGCGCAGATGCGCGAGGACCAGCACGGCAAATACTACGGCGTGGGCATGTCCATCCAGCCGCAGCCGGACAAGGACGGCGTGATCCACGTAGTTGTGCTCGCCCCGTTTGAGGGTACGCCGGCGTTCAAGGCCGGCATCCGGCCCGGCGATGCGATCCTATCGATCGACGGCAAGACCGCCGATGGCCTGGACTCAACTGCCGTGGCCTCCATGCTGAAGGGACCCAAAGGCACCCACGTGATGGTGGTGATGGCGCGCGAGGGGAGTGACAAGCCGCTGACCTTTGACCTGGTGCGCGACGAGATCCCGCGCGATTCAGTCGACATTGCGTTTCTGCTCCGTCCCGGCGTCGGCTACATCCACGTCACCAACTTTATGGAGACGACCAGCCGCGAGGTGGGCGACGCTCTGGACAAGTTCCAGGCAGCCAACGGCAATCTGCACGGGCTGGTCGTCGACCTGCGCGGCAATCCCGGCGGCCTGCTGAACGAGGCCGTGAACATGTCCGACAAGTTCCTGCAGAAGGGCCAGGTGGTGGTCTCGCAGCGCGGCCGCGCCTTCCATGACCAGGTCTATACCGCCACGCACGGCCAGGAGGGTTCGACCAAGTATCCCATCGTGGTGATCGTCAATCGCAATACGGCCTCGGCGGCGGAGATCGTCTCCGGCGCACTGCAGGACCACGACCGCGCGCTGATCGTTGGCGAGACCACGTTCGGGAAGGGTCTTGTGCAAACCGTCTTCCCCGTGGCCGAGAACACCGGCCTGGCGCTGACCACCTACCACTACTACACGCCCTCCGGCCGGCTCATCCAGCGCTCCTATGACGGCGTGTCGCTCTACGACTACTACTACGTGCGCGATGACGCCAAGAAGGCCGACAAATCCAACACCGAGGTGAAGCTCACCGACTCCGGACGCACTGTCTATGGCGGCGGCGGCATTACGCCGGACGAGAAAATTGATGTGCCGGAGTTGAATCATTTCCAGATCTCGCTGTTCCAGCACTATGTCTTCGTCACCCAGGGTACTGTCGTAGGTATCGGCACCTTCGGGAAGCACTACCTCGCGAGCCACACGGTGGGCCGCGACTTCGTGGTCGACGATGCGATGATGCTGCAGTTCAAGGACTTCCTGAAGGCCAACCAGATCGAATACACCGACGCCGACATCGCCGGCGCGTCGGACTGGATCAAGGCGAACATCAAGACCGAGCTCTTTACCTCGCAGTTCGGCCAGATGGAGGGCCTCAAGGTCCACGCCCAGGCCGACCCGGAGATCATCAAGGCCATGAGCTTCCTGCCGGAGGCGCTGGCGCTGGTCGACCGCGATAAGACGCAGCAGAACACCGCCAGCGTGGTCCACTAGAAGGTAGAAACCACATCCGGTAGACGTCGGGCTGCGCCAACGCTATGCATTCAGCACAGAGCGGAACCACGCATAACCGCAGTGGGTTCCGTCACGGCATTCCGCAGGCTAACGTGACGCTATAATGGACTTCCGAAGCGGGAGTAGTTCAGTGGCAGAACGTCAGCTTCCCAAGCTGAATGTCGCCGGTTCGATCCCGGTCTCCCGCTCCAGCACACACCTTCCTCCAAAGCAAGACGCTACATCTTGGGCAGCGGATACAGACGCCCGCGATACATCCCCATGGCCTCCGTCGAGCGCACCTGGATGACCTGCGCGGTCGCGTTGTCGGAGCCGTCCGTCTCCACCGCGTAGTCCACCAGTTCCTGCGCAATGCGTTCGGCGTCCTTGTTCTGCGAGGCGAAGCGCGCGATGTCCT
>Ga0182024_10004600_pt1 | contig 31581 bp, 21 predicted proteins | sample P32metaG_FD_120480 | JGI IMG/M metagenome (GOLD analysis project Ga0182024, IMG submission 120480) | Permafrost microbial communities from Stordalen Mire, Sweden - P3-2 metaG (Illumina Assembly) | ecosystem: Environmental > Terrestrial > Soil > Wetlands > Permafrost | place: Sweden: Stordalen...
CCCGCCATCATCGAGGCTGTCCGCTTGCATCAGGCCGGCCGGCTTGATGAAGCGGAGGCCGCGTATCGGAATCTGCTGGCCGCTGGGCATCAGCACGCGGAGCTGCACCACTATTTTGGCGTGTTGCTTCAGAATCGCGGGCGATCGCTGGAAGCGATTGAATCGCTTCAGCACGCGATTGCACTGAATCCGAATGAGCCGCGCTTTTACACGAACGCCGTACCAGCGATATTTGCGCTTGGGCGGTTCGATGATGCGATTGAAGCGTGTCAAAAAGCGATATCGCTGAATCCGGGGTACGCTGACGCGTATTACCAGATGGGATTGGCCCATCGAATGAAAGGTGATTTCGACTCGGCGATTACGTGTTATAGAAAAGCTGTTGAGATCGATCCCAAGCACGCCCCGGCATGGAACGCGATCGGACTTCGTTTGAAAGATCGCGGCGAGCCCGAAGAGGCGATGCGCTGCTATCAACGGGCGCTCGAAGCCAACCCGCGATTCGCCGACGCGCACAATAATGTGGGGATTCTTTACAAAGGCGCGGGATATCTGGACGAAGCTTTGGCGAGTTTTCGGACAGCGGTCACACTTCAGCCCAACAGCGCGGAACTGCACGCGAACATCGGATCGCTGCTGAAGGACATGGGTGAGATCGAGGCCGCGCTGCAGGAAACGCGGACGGCGCTTCAACTGAAAGCCAATCCGCAATTCGGCTCGAATCTGCTTTACACCATGCTCTTTGATGAGCGTGTGGATCCCCGTCAGCTTTGCGAAGCCCATCGGCAATGGGCGGCGCAGTTTGCCCCGCCGGCCGATCGACTGGAGATTCGGGATGCGACGCCGAATCGACGATTGCGTGTTGGATTTGTCTCACCGGATTTTCGCGAGCATCCGGTTGGGCGATTCATGCTGCCGTTCTTCAGCGAGTATGATCGAGACGCGATTGAGATCGTCTGTTACAGCGATGTGATCCGGCCCGATGCGATCTCGCGAATGATCGCCAGCCATGTGAGCAGGTTTCATGAGACTCGATCGCTCAGCGATGAGGCACTGCTCAGCCGCATTCGCAACGATCAGATCGACGTTTTGTTTGATCTGACGATGCACATGGAATCGAACCGGATGGGCGTCTTCGCGAAGCGAGCAGCGCCAGTGCAGGCGACGTACCTCGCTTACGCGGGCACGACCGGCGTGCCCGCGATGGATTATCGATTGACAGATCCGTATCTCGATCCGCCTGGCACGCCCGATTATTCGTTCTACACGGAACGATCGGTGTATCTGAAGAGTTACTGGTGCTATTCCGAGCCGGCCGAAGCGGGCGATCCGGGTGAATTGCCGATGCTCCGCAACGGGCACGTCACGTTCGGTTCGCTGAACAACTTCTGCAAGATCACTCACTCGACGTTCGCGACTTGGGCCGCGCTGCTGCGGCAGATCCCAGACGCGCGAATGATCATCCATGCGCGCGAGGGACAACATCGCAAAAAGCTTCTTGATCGTTTTGCAGCCGGATGTGTCGCTTCCGAGCGCATCGAATTCGCCGGGATTCAGTCGCTGACGGAGTATTTCGCCGTCTATCGACAAATCGACATTGCGCTCGATCCGTTTCCTTATCCAGGCGGGACGACAAGCTGTGACGCGCTTTGGATGGGTGTGCCTCTGGTAACGCAGATGGACGTCAGACCGATTACTCGCGGCGGATTCAGCATACTGTCGCAGATTGGTCAAAACGATTCGGTAGGGATGGGGCCTCTCGGATACATTCGGTTTGCGCGAAAGCTGGCGGGCGATATTGAAACGCTGTCCAAACTTCGCGCGACGCTGCGGCAGCGCATGCGATCATCACCACTCATGGATGCCACCGAGTTCTCGCGCGATTTTGAGTCGGTCATTCGGCGGATGTGGACGCAGACTGCTGCTTCGCAACGCTCATGACGGCGTCGAACGCCGGCTTCGGCTTTCCTTCGCGATCGAACAGCAGCGGATGGTTCTCGCGTTTGTAAGGCCAGCCATTGAGCCAGCTATGGGCGTCGTCGATGCCCCAGAAGGTCACGCGCGTGATGACGTCGCGGTGCTCGATGAAGATGCGGAAGAGGTGGGCGTAGTCGTCAGCCTGGTGTCGGGTCAGCAGGTCAATGTCTGGCGGCGGAGCATTTGCGACTTGCTTGCGCGGAAGCATGTCCAGATCGAGTTCGGTGATCATCACTTTCAGCCCAAGATTCTGGAATGAATTGATAGCCGTTTCCAAGTCAGCGAACGGAACGCGGCCGACTTGCCAATGAGCCTGGATGCCGATGGCGGCGACGCGCACGCCGTTCGATTGCAGATTTCGAATCAGCTTGATCGCCTTGGACCGCTTGGGTTCACTCTCGATGTTGTAGTCGTTGTACTGCAGCACCATTTCGGGATCGGCTTCGTGCGCGATTTTGAATGCCTGGACGAGATAATCATCGCCAATGGTTTCGAGCCATTTGGTTTTGCGGAGATACTCTTTCGGGTTGTCGCTGATGGCTTCGTTGACGACATCCCAGCCGCGAATCTTGCCGCGATAGCGATTGAGAACCATGTCGATGTGAGCTTTCAGACGTTTGAGCACGAGTTCCCGAGAGGCGAACTTGTCGCCGTCGAGGAAGAACCAGTCAGGGCAGTCTTCGTGCCAAACAAGCGTGTGCCCGAACGCGGCGATGTGATTCTGCTCGCAGAATGCGACGTAAGCATCGGCGTCTTCGAAGTGCCATACCCCTTCCAGCGGCTGAAGCGGCTTCGGCTTCATGCACCACTCGGGCGTCGCGCAGTTGAACTGCGCTTTGATGAGTTCCAATTCGGCGGGCGTGTAGCATGCGGGCAATCGGCTACTTAACGCAGTGCCGATCAGAAAATCCTTGCTGAATGCATCTTTGAGCGATTGCTGGCCGAATGCGGTGCTCGACAGCACCGCCATGTATAAAACCGTCAGTGCGCGGATGGCTCTTGGCATGCCTGAAGCATAGCTACTTCGCGGTGAGTCCACGGACGTATTTCGCGAAAGCGATCTCGATTTTTCCGAGCGGCTGATCGAGGTAGTGCTCCAACATCGGCTTGGCCGACGCGGGGTTCCAGAGCGGTCCGCCGCCGGTCGGCGATTCGATTGAATCGTCGGCAAAAAGATTGCCGTCGGCGGCATCGGCGATCATGTGATTGAGCGCGGGCCGGTAGCGGCCATGATCGGCTTCGAGCAGAAATCGGGCGAACGCCCAGCTTTCGGCGTAGAACGCTTCGATCCGGGCGGCACGTTTGCCGACAATCTGCCCCGCGTGCATACGAACCAGGTCCCCCAGCGGATAAAGTTGTTCTTCATCAGCGGCGGCGCGCAGCGCGCTCAATCGCGGTGGATTGTGCGTGATATCGAAGTGTGGAAGGCCATCGATCCATTCAGGCTGCTCAAATAGACAAGCGATCCCCTCTTCGAGGAACGGTGGAAACCGCCCTTTGAGATTTCGCGCCGCGAACTGATGCCAGCCCTCATGCGCGGCGACGGAAAATGTTCCAATGTCGCCGATCCAATAGGCGACGAACTGATCGCCGGCGGTGTAGCCGCCGCGATTAACCTGAAGATATACGGCGGCGTCCTCGCCCTCATGAGCCTTGGTATAAGCGGCCCACTGCGAACGGCTTCCGAAGACGTAGCAAACCATCGGCTGCGGGCTGATCGCGACTCCCCCGGCGACATCACGATACGCCGTCAACGCGTTTTCAAGCACATCGCAAAGCTGATTGAGGACGGTCCGATCTTCCAGCGTGCTGTAGATCGTGTAATGCGGCAAGTCGACGCGCGTGCCGGGGTTGCCCTCGACCGAAGTTGAAAGAAACACCGGGGTCGATCGCAGCGATGGCGCCGGAGGAGGCGCGGAGGCGCAACCGGCAAACATGCAACCGAGCGCACATGCCGCCAACGTCATTCGAAGAACAACACGATCCATCACTAATGATTGTAGCGGATGCCCGACAAGAGCACATTTACCCGCGCGCGGCCTGCTGGGTGACATGATTATCGAGGGCGCGGACGATTTTTTCCTGCAGCGTCTTGGCCAGCGTGTTGGACTTATATGGAATGCCATTCATCATGATGGAGAACGCATACCATTGGCCGTCGCGGGCATGGAGGTAGCCGCTGAGGCAACTGACGCCTTCGACGAAGCCGCTTTTGCCGACCACGCGATGGCGCAGATCGGTGCCGCGGAAGCGGTCTTCGAGCGTTCCATCGACGCCGGACACCGAGAGGCTGGCGACGAAAGCATCGCTCGATTTGCCGCGAAAATCGTACTCCAGCACGCGCGTCAATGCGTGCGGGCTGATGTTGTTCTGCTTGGAGAGGCCGCTGCCGTCGTCCAGGTGAAACTCGTTCGCGCTGATGCCGATCTGGCGCATAAACGCACCAACGGCGGCGGTCCCGTTTTCCCACGAGCCCGGCGTCCGCGAGGTCTCATGGCCAAGAAGTTTGCAGAAGCACTCGGCGTAGAGGTTGATGCTGTCCTTATTGGCGCGAGCCAGCGCGACGGCGATCGGTGTTTCATGCACACCAACGGCTCGAAATTGCGGCGGGGCTTTCGCGCGCTCGATGTGTGCATTGGAATTCCGCACGACCTTACCGCTGACTTCAATGCCGGCGGCGGAAAGCGTGTCGGCCAGGACGGTCGCCGCGTACATCGGAGGATCGTGAATCGTCTCCTGGAACGGCCCCGGGACCGCCGGCGAGGCTTCTCCCCGGATCGCGATCTCATTGGTGCCGGGCTTGCGGCCAATCTGAACTGCGTTTGCGCCGGGAACGCAGGTGTTTTGAATATCAACGTATTTCGTCGCTGGGCTGACGCCCACGCGCACGGGCGATACCGATGCGTCAACTGACAGATCGAGGCAATTGATATCGAGGTTCATGCCGCCGACCTCGGCGACATACCAGTGATCGATCTGATTCGCTGGCCAATGCGGATGCAGGAAACCCTCATCGAAGATCGAATCGTCAATGACGACGTTACGGATCCTGGTGATCCCATTCTTCTTTAATTGAGCCGCCCAGTTCTCGTAGACGGTGGTAACTCTCCAGCCGACGCGGCGAAGGTATTCGCTGTCGCCAAAACTTGGATCGCCGGCGCCGATGAGAACCAGGTCTTTATCGTGCAGGAGCAGGACGGTTCGGAATTTGAAATCGGACCCCAGGCGATCAAGGGCCGCGGATGTCGTAACCAGCTTCAGATTGCTCGCGGGCGTGAAAGGCTTGCGCGATTCGTGCTGATAAACCTCGACGGCCTGCCCGTCGGCAGCGCCCAGGCGAACCATTTCGATGCCCACCGAAGCCCGCTGCAGGAGCTTATCGCCGAGAATCGAATTGATATCGGAAGCCAGATCCGCCCGGCAGACGCAGGTCGCGATGCCGAGGAACAGTGCTCCGAGCTGTACGACCCGTTTCATCCTTGAAACCTCTCGATTGGAACTCCGCTGGCAACTTCAGGTTAACAGCAGGCGGCCCGACCACAAGCGCGAACCCCTGTTCAAAATATCCCTTCGGCCAGATTCGTCCGATAGCGTGAAGAAACGCGGTATAATAGCGCTATGCGATACGTCGACCGCCTGATTGTGGTTTTGGCAATTGGTGTTGGCTGGCTCAGCTCGCCGACCTGGGCACAGCAACCGACGACTCAGCCCACCGCGCCCACGGCGCGGATTCTGGTGCTTCCGTTCACGGCAATGAACGGATCGGAGCAATCGTCCTGGCTTGGGCGATCGATCCAGCAAAGTCTGCTGGCCGACCTGACGATCGCTGCTCCCGGAAGATTACTGTCGGGTGACGGTGAAGCCGTAGATACGGCCGCCGCCGTGGCCGCGGGAAAGAAGTCGCAGGCGGATTTTGTCGTCATCGGATCGTTCACGACGATCGATCTGGAAACGGGCAAGCAGCTACGAATCGCCGGGCAGTTGGTTGATGTAGAGCATCAGTCCGCGCTGGCCGGATTCAAGGCGACGGGGATGTACGCGGATATCTTTCAGCTTGAAGATCAGGTTGGTCGGCAGATTCGGCGCAGATTGAGCGATGCCGGCGCGATTCGCGTGCCGGTGATCGTACTCGGCCCGTCGATGACGCCGGACCGGGTTGAGGTCGTGCAGGCGCCGACGGTCAACGAATACCAGCAAGCCTATGGCAATCCGCAGCCGATGATCGGCGGCGCAGGGGATTCGGGATACAACTATTCCTATGGCAATCCATATTACTCCGGCGGGTACGACTTGAATTATGGTCTGGGCTTTCCCCTGTTCATCTATGGCGGCGGTTTCTACGGAAACGGGAACCGCGGATTCGGTCATGGCGGCTTTCGCGACGGCGGGTTTGGCCATGCCGGCGGTGGATCGCACGGCGGAGGTTCGCACGCCACCGGTCACGGACATCGCTAAGCACGACCGAGGGATTTGACGCCATCAACATCGCCTCCGATAGTGGCGTCATGAATCGTGAAACCCTGGCTAAGCGCATCGCTGACGTTGCGCTGCTTCGCGGCGAATTCACCCTTCGCAGTGGCCGCAAGAGCAACTATTACCTCGATAAATACCTCTTCGAAACCCAGCCGGACATTCTCAAAGCGCTGGGTGACCTGTTTGCCCAGAAGGTCGGCCCGCAAGTGGATCGGATCGCCGGCGCGGAGCTTGGCGCAGTGGCCCTTGCCGGCGTGACTGCAATGTCTGCAGGCAAGCCATTCGTCATTATTCGCAATCAGAAAAAAGACTACGGCACCAGCAAGCTTATTGAAGGCAAGCTGCAACCCGGCGAGACGGTAATGATTGTCGAAGACGTCCTTACCACCGGCGGGCAAGTGCTGGAAGCCGCCAAGACGCTGAAGGATGCCGGAGCGAAGATTGACAAGATTGTCGCGGTCATCGATCGCATGGAGGGCGCTCGATCGAACATCGAGTCTGCCGGCTATACCTTCGAGGCCCTCTTCACCACCAAAGATCTCGGCGTTGCCCAGTAACCGCGTTTTATCATGCCCAAAGTTCGCAAAGCCGTAATAACCGCCGCCGGCAGGGGTACGCGACAATACCCGGCATCAACCGCGGTCCAGAAAGAGATGTTCCCTTTGGTCGATCGCGACGGGCTGACCAAGCCCGTCATTCAGATCATTGCCGAGGAGGCGATTGACGCGGGAATCGAGGAGATATGCATTGTCACCGCGCCCGGCGAAGAAAAGCAGTATCGCGATTACTTTCGCCGGCTTGACGATCAGATGATCCGAAGCTTCCGCGGCAAGAATTGGGCAATTCTGGAAAGCGAGAAGCTTGCCGCATTTGGCGAGAGACTGCACTTTGCGGAGCAAGCCACCCCGGAGGGGTTTGGGCATGCTGTCTTCCAGGCGCGCAGCTTCGTTGGCGACGAGCCGTTTCTTCTGTTGCTCGGAGATCATATCTACATCAGTGAAACCAAGGATCGTTGCGCACAGCAACTGATCCGCGTTTTCGAGAGCTACTTATTAGACGCGGTCAGTGGCGTCCAGCCGACGCTTGAGCGGCAGCTGCATCTATTCGGAGTAATCCGCGGCCTGCCCATCGATGCCGCTCGGGGCATATATCACGCTGATTTGATCATTGAGAAGCCCTCAATCGAGGTCGCACGCGAAACGCTCGCAACACCGGGCTTGCCGGCGGGCAACTATCTTGCCCACTTTGGCATGCATGTTTTCAGCCCGAAGATATTCGATTCGCTGGAGCACATTATCCGCAACAGCGCTAGCGATCGCGGCGAGTATCAACTGACTTCGGCTCAGGAGCATTTGCGCACTACAACCGATAAATATTGGTGCGTGGTAACGCAAGGGCAACGATACGACACGGGAATACCCTACGGCCTGATGGAAACGCAGCTCGCCCTCGCACTCAATGGGATACACAGAACAGAGATTTGCGAAGCAATCGCGCGCATCCTGGCGATGCAGGTCAAGAATTAGTGACGGCTTCTTGCGATTCAAGGCGACACGTTGACTTCGTCAGTTTTTCGATGTGATTTGATCTGCTTCAGGGTAAAAATACAAAACGCGATCGAAAGCATTTCTTGTCGGAGGGTCGATTCAGTCCTGGGAAGCTAACCCATCGGTCGCGGGAGACGTATCATGTCGCAACCATCAACTCGCCGGAGGGATGATCCCGATCGCATCGCCGCTTGGCTGACCAATAGAGGCGTTCAGGACGCCGCGCTGGCTGAATATCCTGCCGGTCACGTCCTTTGCGAGCCGCACGAACAAGCAGTTGCAGTTTATTACCTCCAATTGGGACAGGTGCGCATTTATCAATCAATCGGGGATGACGGGGAGCGACTCAGCGCAATTCTCGGTCGCGCCGCGTGGTTCGGCGTAGCGGGCTTGGCGCGCAAGCCAACCTACGGAATGCGCGCCAGAGTCTTCGCCAAATCACTGATTTGGACGATTCCCGCCAACGCTCTGCATGACGCGCTTGCCAAAACGCCTGACATCGCGGTGTCCGTGGTCACGCAACTTGCAATGCGCTTGTATGAGTCATACGAAGCCGCGGCGCGTTTGGTGTTTCGCGATTGCGATCGTCGCCTGGTGCGAACCTTGCTGGATTTCAGCAACTCCGCGGCGGCCGTGATGCAGGACAACGACGTCATGCTGCAGATCACGCACCACGAACTTGCCCAGGCGGTCGGCGCGGCGCGTGAGACTGTCAGCCAGGCGCTGACGACATTGCGACGGAAAAAGCTGGTGTGGACGGGGCGCAATCGGTTGTCGTTTAATCCAGAGGCGTTGCGCACGTTCGCCAATAAGCAGGATCATCGCATGAAACCGCGGCGGCGAAGGTTTACGCAGCCAGGGGGCGAGAGATAACGATGCGGTTGCGACCCTCCGCCTTGGCGCGGTAGAGCGCGGCGTCGGCGCGAGCCACAAGCTGATCCGTAGTGACCGCTCGCTCGGCGCGCATCGAGGCGATTCCCACCGACATCGTCGCCCCCGCCGCTTGATGCAGCAGCGCCGCGGACGAAAAACGAAAGTCATCTCGAATTCGCGTCACAACGGCCTCCGCTTCCGCGGTGCCGGACCGCGGCAGCAATAGAACAAATTCATCGCCGCCGTAACGCGCCGCGATATCCATTCGGCGAAGATTTGCGGAAATCGCGCGCGCGGCACTGACCAGCAACTGATCTCCGAGCTGGTGGCCGTGGCTGTCGTTCAATTGCTTGTAGCCGTCCAGATCGATCATGACGCATGACAGATCCGAATCGTATCGCTGGCCTTCGGCAAAGAGTTGCTCGATGACGAGGCCGAAGTGACGTCGATTGTATAACTTGGTCAGCGGATCGGTCGCGGCGACTTCCTCAACGCGGCGCAGCGAGTCTTCCAACTGCTTATTCTTTGTTCGCACTTCTTGCAGCGCTGTTTCCAGCTCGGCGCGAAGTGTTTCATTCTCGCGCTTCACCTTGGCGACGGTCAGGTTCTTTTCAATGACAAGCGGGATCGTGAACAAGTAATCGCCGACTTTCACGACGTAGTCGGTCGCGCCGCGGCGAATCGCTTCGGCGGCGGTGCGCCCGACGTTCTCCCCCGTCACCAGAATCACCGGGGTCGCGCAGCGCGCCTTCACCTGCTCGAGCAGCTCCATCCCCGTCCCATCCGGGAGATTGAAGTCGGCGACGATTAGATCGAACTGCCCGCAATCATGCAGTAGCGCTTCGGCGAGCGATGTCGCGCCAACGACGGTCTGAGCGCCAAAGTGCTCCTCCAGCGTGTGGCGCAGCAGATCGAGCTGCTCCACGTCGTCTTCGATCAGCAATAACTTCAGGCTGCTCACAGCGGTACCTTCCTGCCCCGGACAAGCTGCCGCACCGGCCAGCGCGGACAAGGCTATACTCCCCATCGTCGCGCCGTCGGACCCACTTTCGAACGGAACTGATAAAGATAGGATGGGAGAAGTGTTCGGCGCGACCGCCCGATAAAAGTGGCCGTCGCTGGCGTTCCTGCGTCAAGACAATCGGACGAATTTTGATATGAAAACTTGCCAATCGGTCTTGTTTGTCGCGTGGGCCCTGGCGACTCTCGGCATCGCGCAAATTAGCACCGCTGACACGACCGAGCACTGGCTCCCATTCGCCCCTGCCGCCGACGCATTTGCCGCCGACAGCGCAATCGACCTGCGAAAGCTGAACGAACCGCAGGCCGGGGACGGCGGATTCATCGCCGCGCGCGATGGGCAATTCGTTCACGGTCGCACCAACCAGCCGTTGAGATTCTGGGCCGTGAACGTCTCGCCCGAAAACCTGCCGGATGACGTGGCGGGCTTACGACGCACGGCGCGCATCCTTGCCAAGCACGGCGTGAATCTCGTTCGCATCCACGGCGGATACTTCAACGAAGACGGCTCGATCAACGCCGCGCGGATTCGTAAGGCCCAGCTGATCGTCCAGGCGATGAAAGCTGAAGGAATCTACAGCCATTTTTCCACGTACTTCCCCCTCTGGATTCAGCCGAAGCCCGGCAATCCATTCCTCGCCGGATACGATGGCAAGACCCATCCATTTGCTGCGCTCTATTTCAACGCCGATTTCCAAAAGCAATACGAATCGTGGTGGGCCGCCCTGCTGACCTCGGCCAATAACGGCTACAAATTACTTGACGACCCGGCCGTGATGGGCGCCGAGATCATCAACGAAGACTCATATCTCTTCTGGACATTTCGCCCCGAGACTTTCCCCGGGCCGCAGCGGGCGCTGATCGAGAAGCAGTTCGGCGACTGGTTGAGGAAGAAGTACGGATCATTCGATGCCACGATGCACGCATGGCGGCAGATTGGTGTGAAGGGCGACGAACCTGCCATCGGCCGCATCGCATTTCGGCCGCTCTACAACATCTTTTCGAACCGAACGCAGCGCGACAAAGACACGGCAGAGTTTCTCGTCGAAAGCCAGCGGGTGTTTTACGCGAAGGAGCGACAGTTCCTCAAAACACTGGGCTTTAAGGGCGTAGTCACCGCGTCAAACTGGGCCACGGCCAGCCCGGCGATTCTGGGCCCGCTGGAAAAATACAGCTACACCGTCTGCGATTTTCTCGACCGCCACGGCTATGTCTCCTGCGACGACAAGGGCCCCAACAGCGACTGGGCAATTATGGTTGGCCAGACTTATCTCGATCGCAGCGCCCTGCGATTTGACGGCGAGACGCTGAACGCCCCGCGGCAGTTCGTCAACCCGATCATGGACGTTCATTATGACGACAAGCCGTCGATGATTTCGGAGACGACGTTCAACCGGCCCAGCCGATATCGCTCGGAAGCGCCGCTCTATTTCGCATGCTATGGCGCGCTACAGCACAGCGACGCGATCGTGCACTTCGTGCTCGACGGAAGCGATTGGTCGGTGAAACCGCGTTACTTCATGCAGCCGTGGACGCTGATGTCGCCGGCGATGATGGGGCAGTTTCCGGCCGCCGCGCTCATCTACCGGAGATCGCTTGTCAGACCCGGCGCCGAGATGGCAGCGATCAATCTCAAAGTTGCCGAGCTTGAATCGCTCAACGGAACTCCGCTGCCACAGGATGCGGCGTTCGATGAGCTTCGCGCTCGAGATCTTCCCGAGTCAGGCCACATCCCCGCAGACAATGTCATCGATCCGCTGATCCACTACGTCGGCGCGACACACGTGACCTTCACGCGCGACGGCGGCACATCCACCGTCGCCGACCTGCGTCCCTTTATCCATCGCGCCAATAAAACCGCCGACAGCTCCACTCACGAGCTTCATCTCGACTACGGCTCCGGCGCGCTGACGATCAACGCCCCTTGTGCCCAAGGCGTCAGCGGAAACCTGCATGCCGCCGGTAGCGTCAGGACTACAGACCTGGCCATCGCTTGCGACATGGATCTGGCGCACATCATTGTCGTGTCGCTGGACGACAAGCCAATCGCGTCTTCGACAAAGATGCTGCTTCAGGTGATGAGCGAAGAGCAGCCGACGGATTGGAAGACAGAAGACGCCGGCGGCTTAAAGAGGATTACGAACATCGGTCACGATCCGTGGACGATCCGGCAGATCAGCGGACAGATTTCGCTGACGCGATCCGATGCGGCGTCATTGAAGGTCACTGCCCTCGATGCAAATGGAATCCGGCTGCAACCGATGGGAAATGCCGGCAGGATCAGCCTTGAGCCATCGACGATTTACTATTTGATTGAGCGCTGAACCGTCACGACAGACCCTCCTTCATGGCAATTCTATTCGATACAGTCGACCCGCGCCGGAAAACCACAAAACCCGGCCCGAATCGATCCACATCGTATTGCAGGGTCCTTTGGGCATCCCTTTTTCGTAATAATCTCCCTCGATGTGCAATCGTCCGGAGGAGTCGCCGACGATATGACGCAGGCCGCCGCGGGTGTTCATCCAGAATGAGTTGGCGCTTTCCTCGGCGATGGTTGAATCTTCCGAGATCGCGTCGTCGGACACGCCCACGCTGACACCCTCGGCGTTAACGACAATCCATTCGCGTTTCAGTGGATTGAGAAACCATATGCGCCCGCCCGAATCTTCAAAACGCGGCTGACCGGTCGCGCTGACGGCTTTGGCGACATCGCCTTGAATCATCGTCGCCGAATCATCGGATCGCGGCAGCCAGATGCGCCCGGCCGAGTCGAGTTTCGCGCCAAGCCCGCCGGCCGGAACGCGCGCGATTCGCACTTGCTTCAATGGGACGGTTTGAATGGCCGTCGGCGAAAACTTCGCGATGACCGTCGCCACGCCGTCGCTGATGAGCATCCCGCCGCCTTTGGGCTCGGGAACGCAGCAGAGAATCGGCCGCGACATCGCCGCGGAATCACCCACGCCGGCCAGCGTTTGCCAGCGCGAGCCATCGTAAACGTCGACGTGATCCCACTGCCCGCACCAGATATTGCCGGCCGAATCGGTTCGCAGCGAAGCGTACGACTCGACCCCAAATCGACGATTGTCGATCTTCTGTCGCAGCGGCGCGAACTGCTTTTCGATCAACGCGCGAAAGCTGTGATAGGCCGACCAACCGTTTCCGTCGAAGTAGAGAACATCTCCGCCGGGCTGGTCCTGGGTGACGAGCGCGCCATCCTTCAACGTCTGCAAATAGGCGGCGTCGGAAATCCACGGGCTTCCCGGCGGCAGAGAGAAATCCCTGAAGTGCCGGTCAGTGAAATAACTGAGAAACTGATGCTCAGCGCCCGATAGTTTGGCAATCGTCCTCCCCGATGAATCGCGGCACGCCATGGCCCGCGATGCCGACAGCTCGAAGACAGTGACCGGCAATGCCCGCCGCGTGTCGGCAACATCCAGATCGATCGCCGCCACGTGCCAGCGATTTCGCACGTACACGCGTCCATCGTGATCCTGCCCAAGAATCTCGTCGAAGGGAATATCCGTGTCATCCGACAGGTGCGTCACTTGCCCGTTATCGATTACCCCGAGCCCTTTTTGATATCGCGCCATGAAGAGCCGACCGTGCCGATCGGTAAGCATCGCATGCGGCGCCCAGTCGCTGATGGCGTCGACAGCGGGCGTCACCTTCGCGTCGCCGGTGACTTCCCACGCCGCGGTGCGTCCGGAACGTCCATCAGGCCCGGTCGTATCGGCCCAAAGTACGGCCCGCCCGTGCTCGTTGTAGCCCGCGAGGCGCGCGTTAGTCAGCACGAAGTCATTGATCTGCGGCTGCATCGGCGGCTCTTCGAGAATGCTGATCGCGCTCTGCAGCCGATTGCGTTGCTCCGGTGATTCTGCCGACGCAACAGCGCGATGCAGCGCCGGCAACACATGCGGCCCCAGCGCCAGAATCCGCCGCTCGGCGGCGCGCCTTCGTCGGAAGTCCGAATTGCCAAGATCCGCAATGTCATCCTGCAATCGCGAGACATTGGTCGTGTCGTCAAAGTCAATTCGCCCAACCAGGACTCGGCCAATCTCCGGGCAGACGATTGCCTTTCCATCGCCGAGGGGAACCACTGCCGACATATGGCCGGCGCGCTCGCCGACGTCCATCATCGTCTGATGCCAGGCCGATCCTTCGTGCACCCAGAAGCCGAGCGTTCCGGTGCCGCCGTCCATGCCCCAGAGCGTCCACGCGAAAATGCGGCCGCGCGCATCAGCCACCATGGTTGGAATATAGAACTGGTGCGGATCACCAAAGAAATTGTTGCCGGCGATGTTCAGCTCGTAGAAGGGCTGATAGCTCCATCCGCCATGATCGAATACATGGCAACCCAATCGATCGGCGATGAAAACCCGCCCCGCCTGGTCCTCAACCGCCGGACCGCAGAAGTCGACCGTCGTTCCGCCCGACGACGTTGGCATCGGCAAATCCCGCTCGATCCAAGCCCCGGTCTTCGGATCGTAAGCCAGCAAAACGGTCGACAACGGGCAAACCCAAATCCGCCCGGCGGAATCGAACAAAAGGATGCGCGCCCCGCGGACGAACGGCGCGGGCAGCCGCATCGACGCTTCAATCTGCCGCTTCACGTCATCAACCGAAGCCGACCCCTCGAGTTCAAACCACGCGCGGCCATCACGATCGACCTTCACGTCGCGAACATCGCTCGGCAGCACTTGCCAGTAGACCGACTTGGGAATCAGATCGCTTCGCGTGATCGGCGCGGCGGCATCTTCCGCGGCCCAGGTTAGGCCGACGCTAAACAACAAGATGACCCAGGCTCGCCACATCGCTGCTTAATTTACCAGAACACCCCGGCGGCGCTGGCGCTGGAGGTTCACAATTACCGGCAGAGCGCATTCAAACCGCCGCGAGCGGAACAGGTTAGTGCCGTGCGTCACTCTCTTCAACGAACCGCTTCCGTGCACGGTCGCGCGCTCGAAGCAGGGCAGACGACGTTTGGTCGCTCATCGGCTTGACGGCGCGAACGGCTGGCCGAGCACCTTGCTTTACCGCGTTGCTAACTTGCCGCAAGGTTTGCTTGCCCCACGCGATTCGCCGGACGGCGACATCGAGCAGGACCGCCGCCAAGGCGAGTGGGAGGAGGATGTCTCGCAGTGGCAAATACGATCGACTGGGAAAAAGGCCGTCGCGTGAAAAAAGATCGGCATTGGGATCGAACGCCGTCAGCATGCGACCGCCGGTTCGGCTGGCCACTTGATGGAGCACGGCGTCATTGCTTTGCAAATCACGCAATTCACGCGCGGAGTCGATGCTGAAGCCGGTCACGGCCATGCGCGGGACGGAATCCGCATTGCGGTAATTGGTGACCACGACATAGTCGCCGGGGGCTTTGGAGTCGATGTCGCCGACGTAGAGGCCGGGCGCGGTTTGCATCAGCGGAACGGCATGCAACTTGGCGTCGGGGCCGATGACGTTCGCCTCGGCGGCCATGAAGTTTTGGAAGCCGCCGTCGCCGCCGAGTGCATCGAGTTCGATGTGAACCCGGCTGCCATTTCGAACGGTGCGAAGCTCGGCGTCGGCGGATTGCGGCGCGCGCTCCACGGCGCGCACCACCTGCGACCAGAAGCTGCCGAAACTACCCGATGCCATCCAGCGCGTCGCCCAGCGCGGGCTGGCGTCACTCGTGAAAACCGTCACCCGGCCCAACCCCGCCTGCCAACTGGCCAGCAGCGGATCAGCTTCTTTCCCCGCGACAATCGGCACGTCCACCTGCGGGCTGGGCTTGCGGCTGGTAAGCACCATCCCAAACACCGGCTCGGGTCGCGCCAGCGATTGCGGCGGATTGCTGTCAGAGCGATGAAGCTGAGTTGGAATGCCGTTAGGATTTTCAGTTATCAGCGGGCGGCGGAGCACCGATGCTTCCTTGATGAAAATTCGCGGCAGCACGCGCGGATCGGAGACGGCGTAATAGCGCCCGTGGCCGGCACTGGCCAGCGCCGAGAGCAACTGATGATCGGCGTCATCGCCCACCGCCACTGTCGATAGCGTGATCTTTGCGGCGTCCATTCGTCTCAGGATCGATGCGTAATCGCCTTGCTGGCTGTCGCCGTCGGTGAGAAGAATGATGTGCCGCATCGCGACGGAATCGGGCGGCAGCTTTTCGAGGGCGTCGGCGGCAGTCTGCAGCGCGGGGCAGATGTCGGTCCCGCCGGCGGGGCCAACTTCCCGAATCGCTCTGGATGACGCGATCGGATTCGTGTTCAACGCCAGCGGGACCTCCCACGTCGGCGTGGTATCGAACGCGACCAGTCCAAAATAATCCTGTAGAGATAACGTTTGCAGCGCGAGCACCGACGCCTCGTCGGCGATCTGCTGTTTGGTGTTGGTTGATCCGTTGACGATTTCGCCCATGGATCCGGAGTGATCGAGCACCACCGCCAGCGCTCCCGCCGGCATCATGCGCTGGGCGGGCATCGAGCAATCAACCGGTAGGATCTTTTCCAGCGACGAGCCAATCCATCCCCCCGCGCCGAACGTGTGCGGGCCGCCGATCATCACTAATCCGCCGCCGACGTCGTGAACGTATGACGTCAGCAACTGCTCCTGCTCGACGCTCAGGCCACCCTCGCCGCGCGGGACATCGGCAAGAATCACCGCGTCGTATGCCTGCAACGCCGCGGCGCTGTCGGGAAAATGGTCGGGGGTGATGTGATCTTCCCGGCGGATCGTAATGCCCTGGGCAGAGAGAGCATCGAGCAGCGGTCGTCCGCCGCCTTCTTCAACGGCGTCCACGTACAGCAACCGGCCCGTCCCACGAACCAAAGTAAATGCATCGGCGCTGCGAATCGCATCGGCCCCGGCAACGCGCCCATCCGGCTCAAACGTCGCATGAAATCGCCGCAGACCCGGTTCGCGCGGCGGAGCTTTCACGTGAATGACATTCGCGCCCGCCGTGAGTTGAACGCGCTGACGACTGAGCAAATCCCGACCGTCGTTGATGATGAGCGTGCCAGCCACCGGGGTCGGCGCGGTATTGTGCAGCAGCACATCGAGCGTGAACGGCTCTTTCTCCCGCTTCAGTTCCGGCGCAATCAGTTTATCCATCAGTACTGCGTTCTCGATGCGATAACGCAGCGGGACCACGTCGATCGGCACATGGCTCGCGGCAGACGCGGAGAGCGCGGCGTCAAGGTCGCCGTCGGTGGAGTTGCCGTCCCACGCCAGGACGAGGCGGTGCATCGCGTCCCTGGTGAACAGCGCGCGGGCCATGTTGATGGCGCCGGCCACGTCAGTGCCGTTAACGGGTTCGTTAATGGATGACACGCTCCAGTTCAGCGTCGTTGCGGGCATCGCGTCCACGCGAGATTGGCCGTCGAAGCTAATGACGCCGATCGAATCATCGCTCGGCTTGCGCGCCGAGGCGTCAGTGACCCACTGTTTGATGGTTTGTTGCAGGTCTTGGCCGCCGGGCTTCGGCACGTACTGCATCGATCCGCCGACATCGCGCAGCACGATGACTTCGAGGCGTTTGTTCGTTCGCTCCCAGCGTGCGCCGCCAACGATCAGCAGAAAGAGCAGCAGAAGTATGAGCCGGGTAATTATTGCCGCCCAGCGTCGGGATGTCGGCAGATGAGTGAGGCTCGCAACCCCCGTGGTGACGATGAACGCCCCCGCCGCCGCGAAGACGGCCAGCGCCGCGGGCATGTTGATGTATTCGAGTTGGAAACCATTCAACTGCATGCGCACAAACACCAGCCGACCCAGGCATTCTATCGCTTCAGGAACGCAGTTGGGCGGCCAGTTGCGAGATCGCCAGTGCGGCGAAGCCCGCGCCGCCGATGCTCTGGCTCATTGGCCAGTTCATGCGGTTCAAAAGATAGAAGCCGACCGATTTCCGGACTATTTTGGAGCGATTTGAAAGGTGTGGTAGATCTCCTGTCCCGTTCCGTCCTTGATTGAAATGACAACCACCGTCGCCGCAAACTGCTCAGGCGTGTGCCAGGACACAACACCGTTTTTCGCAACGGCCATGCCGACAGGACCACTCTCGAGCGTAAATGAAACGCTTCCGCGATGGCTCTTCACGGCAATCGGATATCGCATTTCTTCATTCCCCGCCGCATGCGTGGGAGGAGTCGACGTTACAAACAGATAGTCGATGTTCTGGCGGTCGAGCGATTCCAACAGATTCAGCTTCCGAATAACGAGTCGATCGTTTGACGAAGGAATCGTTACGAGAACGTTCTCTGCCGGAATAAACTGGATGCGTTTTTCCCAGGTGAAGTCGCCGACCGCGCGAAAATCATCGAAGTCGCCGATCATTTCATCCATGCTCGGCAGGTCCAGCAGTCGTGGATCGACGCTGATGTGGTGAATCGCGCCGACGAGCCGAAACTGGACTCCAGTTGCGGTGGGCTCTTTTCGTATTGCGATGTAGTAGCCGGTTGTCAGGCATGGGATGACGGCTTCGATGCTCTGCTGGTTTGGACGTCCTGACTCATGGGGCTGCAGCGCCTGATTAAAGATGCCTGCGTGTTCAGTGTAGACATATTCCGCTTCAGGACCGGGTAGGACGAACCCGGCCGATTCATGCCGATAGGTATGACGAAACTTCGAACCGTCCCAAATTGAAACGCGCAGACCCGAAGGAGACCCACCCTCGACCCAGGACGTAAAAAGCGTCCCATCGCCGGACGCTCTAAAGTGCACATCCGCGTGGAGAAACTGTAAGCCATTGGGGACTCGGGACTCCGGGGCAATCTCCTTCAGAGTGGTAGGAGAGAGCGCAAGGAAGCGTACAAATTGCAGATTCTTCGCATTGGCGCAGACCAACACGATCGGCCCCGCCGCGTTTGGGCCCGTTGTCATCTGGCGGGCCAGCAAGTCGCGCGGCAGTGCCTCCTCGGCCTCACGCTGAAATGTTGTCAGATTCCATCGCTCAATACGATTTTCAGCAGGGTAAGCGATAAAGTATCTATCGGCGCCGACGGCAAGCAGATAGTCGTCTGACGGAGCCTCCAAGTAGCTGGTGATTTTGGCCTGCCGAACGTCGAACACGCCAATCTTGTGGATTTGTTTCATGGGGAGCAATAGAAGTCTTCCATTGCATCCGACGATTGCATCGTCGATTCTTGAGGGCGTGCGCAACTCAAGTTTCTCTGCCAGGAGCAGCGGCGCCGGCGCTGGCATGGCTGGTCGCGACGCGGCTACAGTCATCGCGGTCAGCTTGGCAGCCGGGGCCGCTTCGACAGCGATCATCCCGCTCGCCTCGGCAACAGTAGAACCCGCGCGGGATGCGACCACACGATAATAGACCGTCACCGGCTGGCTGTCGGGAGACGCTATCGTCGCCGTCTTTACAAGCGATAGATCGAGCTTCATCGGCAAGCCGTTCACTTCCACGTCAACGACACCGAAGCCCGTCAGAGCCCCACTGATTTGCGTACCGTCGTTGAGCGTGATGTGGGCCGGCCCCGTAAGTTGAATTTCATGCACATCTGCCAGGCGCAGCTGCCGATCACCGCACCGAAATGGAATATCCCGCATCAGGAGGGCCAGGGGTCCCGAATTTGTCTCTACGGTAAGCTGAAGCTGTCGAGTGTCCCGATTTGCGGGAACCGGAATGAAGCTGACATGGTAACCATCGGCAACTTGTTGAGCCGGAAAGGCGTGGTCGCCTCCTGCTTCCTGCAGCAGCAACGACACCCGCAGATCAGAGCGAGTTTTCTCGCTGCCGAACACCTGGAACGAAAAATCCAGCGGCTTTGACCGCTGATCCGAGGCGAGGTTTTTAGTCGGCAGCACGATCACCGGCGTCTGCAGCATCTTCAGTAGCTTCTCCACCGGAATGGCAATGTTGATGGATGCACCGTAGATGCCCGCCTGCACAATCCCGATTACTTTGTGATCCTGATCGAGCACGGGCCCACCAGAATTGCCCGGATTCAGCGAGGCGTCCAATTGCACGTGTTCAAGGACACCGTCTTTCTTTCGAAGTGCCGTCACGTGCCCCGTACTGACGCTGACATTCGGCGATGTGTCCGCGCCACCTTCGTTGAGGAGTTTGCCAAAGGGATAGCCGAACGCTGTCACGCTTGCGGTCTCATATACGTCGTTGGTCGATCCGAGTTTGAGCGCCGGCAGGTGCTCACCGATCAGAACCAGCGCAAGGTCATCGATCTTATTGACGCGCAACACATGCCCTTCGACCGCTTTTTCGGTGCTTTCGCCGGGCTCTATTACTACGCGAACTTTGCCATCGCTGGCAGCGTGAGCGACGACATGCGCATTGGTGACGAGCAAGCCGCCTTCATCGATGCAGAATGCGGTTCCCGACTCGCGGCCAACCTGAATGAAAACGGTCGCGCGCTTCGCCCGCGCGATGAACTCACCGGTATCTTCGGCTGATACGAAGCCGGTCAATAACAACACGGCAACGGCTGTAAGAAGCAATCGAAAAAGCATGTATAATCCACCCAACTAGCGCGACGCCGCACGGTCGGCAAGCGACCGTAATTCGAACTCGTACGATATTTCGAAACCGGCCGCGGTTGCAATCGAGACTTTTACCGGAATCGGCTGATTTATCGTGGAAATCGGCCATGTTAGAACACCCGCTTGATCGATCCGCATCTGTGGTGGACCCGACACCAGCTGGAACGTGATCGATTTGGATTTGCCCAAAACATGAATGGGATAGCGGTATGTCCCACTCGCGGCAACCGGCGGCGGAACAGATGTGACGAACAGGTATATGTTCTGATATCTGGCCAAGCCCGCGTACGAATCAAAGTCGCGAACGACCATCTCGTTCGGCTGTTCTGGGATGGTGATCAATCGCTTGAACGCGGGCTGAAAAATCAGGCGTCGATCAAGCGCCATCTGGTCTGAATAAGGGACGAGCCGATCCCGCGGCTCCATTTCCGGGAGCGCCGGCTGTGCAACGAGCACCTCGGGCCTTCCCACAATGTGCACCCCGCCGGGCGGCCTGCGACCCGGTGGCAGACTGTCCTGCCCGTTGTCACGTCGCAGGTTGAAAAAGAGGCCAGGTGTTTCAGCCGGTATGACATTCCCGATGTAGTCATTGACTCCAACAGCCGGGAGTGACAGCGCTATCGATTTACCCGTGAGATCGAATGCCCCCTGCCCCGCGGTATAAACAGACGCCTCATCCGGCGACGGAGTGACGTAGCCGATGGAATTTGGCAACGGAACAATCTCAAACTTGCCGCCGTTCAGATTTGCAATTGCCTCACTGTTGTCGGCGGAGGTCCATGTCGTAAAGAATGCCCCTCGTCGCGACGCGCGGACGTAAACAAGGTTGTCGTAATAGCCAGCGAATATGAGCGATTCAAAATCTTTGGACGTTTGCGGCTGCAAGGTATTCAGGTCGAGCACGGCAAACGTATCGGTCAGTATGCCGCCTTTGGGGACGGAACGGTGCAGCAGCACCGGTCCTTCCGAGGCAGAACCCATCGCTGCCGCCTGAACCGGCGTTTGCAATTTAAGGGGCGCGACGCGGTCGCGAACAAACGTCGCCAGGCTGTAACGCTCCACCACTCCTAGCGACGGCAGGATCACCAGAAAACGCGTCAGACCGCCGACCACAATCGCATCGGACGACGCGAGCGGAAGCACCTTCACCACCCGCATGGTTGCGAGATCCACGATCTGCAACGACCTGGACGCCCCCAGCAGGATCAACAGGAAACGGTCGTCGCCGGCTTTGACTACATCTGTCACCGGCGCCGGAAATTTGATTTCTGTGGGCGGCCGGGCTGGCCTGGTTGCTTCGATATCACCCGCGGCAGGGGACGGCATCACTTGAGGCGCCGGAAGTTTGCTTTCGGGCGTCAACGCGGCCAGCAGGGGCGAGATCGCGCTGATCGTCCGTACACTGATGATCCGAGCGTGGCTCAAATCCACAGGCGTAATGCTCCCGCCCACGTTCAGTTGGACATGTTCGAGTCCGCTGACCTCGTCCAGAAGGCGATTGCCGTCAACCATGAAGACGCGGGGCAACGCCTGCGGGGTGATCTGCCGGGCCTGGCTTAAGAGCAGCTGCCGTTGTCCACTTCGCAATGGAATATCCGGCGTCGTGCCGGAGATGGAACCGTCCGCAAACTCGGCCGTCACTTGCAAGATGACGCCTGCGTTGACATGCGCGGCAAAAAATACGATCACCAGCACGAGACCCAAAATGATTCGGTAAAACCACATTAGAATGTCAGTAGCTCAGAGTCATGATTCCGCTTTTCACCGCGACGATCTGCTTATCGCGTATGACGCGAATGGCATAGTGGATTGCGCCAGGATCAAGCTGCTCGGGCACAATGTCGATTCGGGAAGTCTTCTGCAGGTCAACGCTGTGCGGTGCGTTGCCAACTGGAATCTGCACTGTTTTGAGGCCGGTCACCACTCCTGAAATCTCGGTGCCGTCGGCGAGCACCACGATTCCGTCAGCAACACTGATCATTGAAATTGCAGAAAAGGGAAACGAACGACCGCCGACCCCGATCGTGGCATCGCCGATCACACCCCGAACCCATGAGCCTGCAAATCTGGCAGTGATCAAGACATTCGATGCCTGCGGTGGCGCAACGGGCGACATCATTGCGACGTATTGTTCCCCTTGCAATGTCATCGGCGTGATGCGCGGGGTGGCGTCGCCGTTCCGGATCTCAAGCTCGACGGAGTCGGGCGAGAAATCTCCCGGAAACGATGCGACCGTTGCCGCAAACCGGGTCGGCTGCAGGCGTTTTTCAAATGAGATCATCGGCGGCGCAAACAAAATCTCGGTGTGCAGAAACGAAATCAACCGGCTGACCGGAATGAGGAAATTCAGGTCAGCGCCGGGAATCCCTGCCTGGACGACGCCGATGACGCGCCCATGCTCATCGACCGCGGGCCCGCCGGAGTTGCCCGGATTCAGCGAAGCATCGACTTGAATATCCTGCAGCGCGCCTTTGAGCTTCCGTAGCGAGGTAATGCGACCGGTGCTCACGGTCACTTCCGGATTTCGATTGTCTTTTTCCGCCAGCATCGAGCCGAACGGATAGCCGAATGCCATGACCGGCATTGTCTCCAGCAGCTTGCTGGAATCGCCCAAATCAAGAGCAACAAGCGGTACGTCATCATGAACGACAAGGAGTGCCAAGTCTGCAATTCTGTTGATTCGCCACACGCTGGCAAAGAGATCGCGCTGACTCGGCTGACCGGAGTTCAGGGTGAGCTGGACAAGACGCTTATCACCGAACTGATTAGCGTCGATCACGTGCGCATTTGTGATGAATAACCCCCCCGCATTAACGCAGAAAGCGGTGCCGAAAATGTTATCGTTGAAATGAACGATCGCTACCGCTGCCTTCCCACGCTCAACATCCTTGCGCGCGAAATCCGCGACCGCCGACCGGACAGTCAGCAGAGCAAAGACCAGCGATAATTTCGCGCCGTGACTAATTCGCATGCTTAATAAACGGAGATCCAAAATGAATGAAGCAACTCCTTGCCCGCCGAATTTACGCATCTCAAAGTCACCGGCTCTACATGGCCGTGAAAGTTTGACGGCACCGACCAGTTCACGGTGCCGTTGCCGACAGTCATCCCGGCAGGCCCCTTTGCCAGCGTCACTATCACGGCTCCGATTTGGGCGGTTCGAATGACTGGCGTGTACTCGTAAATTGAGCGTGCCCGCGCGGCGCGGACTGGCACGGATCTCACATAGAAGTAGTCTGATTCCGAACGCGCAATTCCATCGTCAAGTGTTATATCCCAAACCGTCGCAGTCTGAGCCCCAACCGAAAACGCGACAAATCGGCCGACGTTGGCAAAGAAAAAGCAGTCAGCTGCTTTCAACGGAATCGATTGTCGCCCGAGCGGCAGAGGCGCCACGGCTTCCTGCGTTTGATCATCGAAGACAGCGCGGCCTGTCCCCACGGACGCCCCACAGCTAAATCCGGTCACATCCACTGCTGGAACCCCAGCGGAAGATGTTTCCGGCTGCGGGTCCTTGTTGCCTGAACTAGCGATCGCACGCCGTCCTGCAAATAGGCGATAACCATCCGGATCAGGAATCGCCGCAAAGTGCGGAAACTCGTAAGGCTTCCACACGATATGGCGTCCATCAACGATTTCACCCACGAGGGACTTTCCGAAGCCTGACTCGACGCTGACCCCAATAATGCGGCCATCAGCGGATATATGCATTCTGTTTTCTTCCGGTACGTCCGCGAGCGCATTCGTCGCGTCTTTTTCAAGCTGCCGGAGCGATTTCAGGTCGTACAGCCGCACACCCTCATTCGTTCGAATGACTACCGGACCGGCTGAGCCGCTTCCCATGGCAACGTCAAGCGGTTCCTGGTCAAGATGCATGGGAACCGAAGTTTCCGGTTTAAGTGTTGCCAGGTCCCATCTTTCGAGCTTTTCCGCGCTGCAAACGACGATGTGCTCGGCGCCGCCAGCTACGATCCCGACTTTGTTCGGAAGCGGCGCCTGGTGGATTGTGAGGGTACCCACGTCGAGCACCACCAGCAGTCGCTTGCCGTTGGAAAACGCGGGAGTGACAAGATATCTGCCGTTCCCCGCGACAACGCCACGCGTCGGCCGACCGGGGAGCTTGATCACATGGTGAGAAACAGTTTCAGTGTCGGAGCGCGAAATCCTCGGACCAGCGCCTCCAGCAGAAGCCCCTGCGATGCCCGCGCCGGAGTCGGTGACAATGAGAGAGCCGGTGGTTGAATCCACCAACTCGCCGTCAACGCGCAGCTGGGCTCGCCAGGGAATCGAAGCGCGCGTCACTGCCGGCGCCAAGCTCGGCTTCATGCTCAGCTGAAAATGAGAGGGCTCGATCTCCTGCGGCGATGCGCTCCGTTCGTGGGCGCTCCCGGCATCGAGGATGAACTGCACACTCAGTGAGTGGCCCGGCCCCAACCCGAGCACTCGAAAATCGAAGTTGCGCGGTTTTTCTGCCACGCTCGGATCAACAGAGCTGTTGAAGCAGGAGGTGAGCAACGGCTTTTTGAACAGGGCGTTTATCGACGAAGCCAGCATGGCACCCATTGCATCGGGGTGTATTCCGTAATTCACGATGCCAAGAAGCCCACCCGCGTCATCAAGCACTGCTGCGCCGTGAAGCGTCTGGTCCGAACCGGTACGCGAGATCGACGGCTGCCCCTCCCCCCAGGTCAGCTGGCCCCGGCGGGACTTGTATTGGGTTGATGCCGACGAATCTGCCAGGTGCGCCTGATCGATCGCAATAGCGGTGGCCCAAATCGCGCCGCGCTGTCCTGAAGTATCCGCCAGCGGAACGAACGGAAGCAGGTACGGAACGTCAACCTTGAGAAGCGTGAGTCCTGTCGCTGCGTCTTTCGAAATGATTGTCGCAGACCCGCGTTGCAACGCTCCGTCCGGCCCGCGAACCTGAATCCCGTGTGCCGGCAATAGACTCTCGCCGTTGTTCATGAACGCCGGCGCGATGAAGTATCCGGTCGGATCAATACAAACGACTGATACTCCAGCAGACGACTTGCTCGCATCGAGCAGTCCAACCGCACCGGCTGCTATCAGCAACCTGCGGGAAAACTGGCGCGTGGCAGGAACCTTCGCCACGACCGGCTTGGGCATGCCGGAGAAATCGATTCCATTGGTGTCCCTATCTCGCTGGAAGGCGAACTGGAGAAACTCGAACGGAATAAACTTCGGCGCCGACACAGCTCGACCCGTTACCCCCAGCAAGCGCCCGTCGGTGCTTATGACAAAAGCTTTACTGGGGATCTCCCTGCCGGGCTGGGCCACAAACTCGCCTTTGAGACTGCCGTTGAATCGACTCCAGTGAAGCCTGCATTTTTCTTCGCGGACCAGTGGAACACGCACCGTCGGGGACGGACCGTGCGCAGGCGGGATATTCGGAATCACCAGCCGTACGTCAACAGTGGGTCCATCCCACTGCAAGGTCTGGGGGAAAGGCTCTTTCGGACCCAATGCAATAGCCGGGATATCGGCGGCACTGCTGCGAATGATCGTGCACTCATCAAATTCCTGGGCGCTTCCTATTTCGAACTGACGCATTGCGATGCGCGTGTGGAACGCCAGCTCTTTCGGTTCTCCCATCGGCAGCCCCCCGCTAACAAACACACCGGACGGGTCGATGCAAACAGCTACACCGTCCGGCGTGTTAAGCCATTCAGGAGAATCCGAGTATTTCAGCAGGCCAAAACTTTCCCCATACGTCTCCCAGATGGGACGCTCCGGGGGCGCAGCCTGAGCATTGGCACCCCGTGGACATTCCCGCCACTGGAAACCAATTAACACCACGAGCAGTACAACTGCCCCATTACGCGAGCGTTCCAAGTTCCATTTCATGCAGGCCCTTGCCTGAGGGGACCATGGGGTACACGTGTTCGTTGGGCTCCACCACGAAGTCAACGACCACGGGACCGGGGTGGTTGATCATTTCTTCGACGGTCTTGGTGACGTCTTCCTTGCGTTCGCAGCGAATGCCGCGGACGCCATAGGCTTCTGCGAGTTTGGCGAAGTCGGGGTTCTTCATCGCCGTGTGCGAATAGCGGCGTTGGTAGAACAGATCCTGCCACTGCTTGACCATGCCCTGGAAGTCGTTGTTAAGAATCGCGACTTTCACCGGGATGTTGTACTCGGCGATCGTGGCCAGCTCGTAGCTGGTCATTTGGAAGCTGGCATCGCCGTCGATGTCGATGACGAGTTTGCCGGGCGAACCGAGCTGCGCGCCCATGGCGCTGGGCAACCCGTAGCCCATGGTGCCGAGGCCGCCGGAGGTGATCATCTGCCGCGGGAAGCGCCAGCGGTAGAACTGGGCGGCCCACATCTGATGCTGGCCGACACCGGTGGTGATGATCGCTTCACCTTTCGTCAGGCGGTGCATCTCCTCGATCACATACTGCGGCTTGGCCTTGTTGCTATCGTCGAAATATTTGAAGGGATAGCGCTTCTTCCACGCGTTGACCTGCGAAAACCAATCCTTGCGATCGCGATGCTCGAGATGGTTGACCATCAGTTCGAGACTATGACGCGCGTCGCCGATCACGGCGACATCCACATCCACGTTTTTGCTGATGGAGCTCGGATCGATATCGATATGGATGATCTTCGCGTTCGGAGCGAACGTCGCGAGGTTGCCGGTGACGCGATCGTCAAAACGAGCGCCAACGGCGATCAGGCAGTCGCACTCCTGCACGGCATAGTTGGCATAGGCGCTGCCATGCATGCCGAGCATGTAGAGGCTCTTTGGGTCGTGCTCATCGAAAGCGCCCAGACCAAGCAATGTCGTAGTGCAAGGAATATTGGCCTTAGAGGCGACCTTCCGCACTGCATCGGAGGCGCCAGCGATGATCGCCCCTCCGCCGACGTAGAGCACCGGCTTTTCGGATTTGTTTATCAGCTCCGCGGCTTCTTCTGCCTGACGAGCATGGTCGGGATGCGTGAACGCGTGCTTGCGCCGATTCACCACATGCGCACGCGGCGTGTCGTCAACCTCTTCCGTGCAGATGGCCGTCGTCACGTCCTTCGGCAGATCGACAAGCACCGGGCCGGGCCGACCGCTCGTGGCGATAGTGAACGCTTCGTTGATGATTCGCGGCAGTTCGCGAACGTCCTTCACCAGATAGTTCCACTTCGTGCACGGACGCGTGATGCCGGTGACATCGGCTTCCTGGAAGGCATCGTTGCCGATGACCTTCGTGGCAACCTGGCCGCTGAAGACGAGAATCGGGACCGAATCCATCAGCGCCGTCGCGAGAGGGGTGACGGTATTGGTGGCGCCGGGGCCGCTGGTGACGATCGCCACGCCGGGCTTACCGGTGGCGCGAGCGTAGCCATCGGCGCAGTGGCCCGACGCCTGCTCGTGACGGTTCAGAATGAACTTCGCCGGCGACTTATAGAGCTCATCGAATACCGGCAGAATCGCCCCACCGGGATAGCCGAACATGAGTTCGACCTTGTGCTGCTGGATCAGCATTTCATGAAAGATCTGGGCGCCGGTCTTCCCCTTGTAGCGGGGTCGGGCGGTGGTTGTGTCGCGCGGGGCTTGGGTTTCAGATTGTGTAGTGGCCATAGGGGGTATCCAACGTAAAGCCGGCAAATGTACAGGGTTGCCGATGATGCTTCAACGAATATTCGTATTTTGACAAACGGGGCAAACTAAAACGATACGACGGGGTCGGGTCGTACGATGTTGGGGTGGGTCGGTCGCCGTGCGGCATAGCTGAGTTGCAGAAGATCCACTTTTGTGAACCCTCTGCACCACACTAAGCCATTTGGCGGTTCCGACCTATCGTACGACCACCGTAAGGACGGCACCGGATGAAAGGGCAGTAAGCTTCATAGCAGTTTTATATCGGCAACCGCGATCAGGCAGTGTTAGCCACGCTCAAAGGAGCTGGCGCAACACCATCGCGTGAACCAACCTCATCGTAAATATCAAAGTCCTCGCCGTCAAGAGTCGGCGGAATATAGCCGGGCAGCTTGCTACGATCGAGCTCCCGATGATACGCGGCAAGCACGGATTGCTCGATTCTCTGCCGACACTCGGCGTTTATCGGATGAGCGATATCGGCGTGAAGCTTCAGGCGACTGACGCCGTTGCCAGTGCGATACGCCTGGTAGCGTTCTTCATTCAGCCGACGCCCACAGTTTGAGCAGTAGCGGGCGCGCAAGTGGTTTTTCTCGGAGCAGGATGGGCAATGATCACACAGTTTCCGCGATGGCATCGCGAGAAACAGACCGTCATTGCCGTCAATCAGCTTGACGTCACGAACGACAAACGTGTGATCGAACGTCAGGGCGCAGAAGGCTTTAAGGCGACTTCCGCGACCTGCGCACAAATTGATTCGAACCTCCGTCAGATGCACGGTGCACCTCCCGGTTGCATGAAAAGATGTGTCAGCCCCCGCACGCGCCGAAAAATTCCGCCAGATATGCGGCCCAACGGGCCGGCGGACTTCGCGCTGCAAGGGGTACAACGATTTTCTCTAACTATCTCAACGCCGCTGGGGCGAAATCTATTTCCGTCGAGCCGCGGCGTAACCAATTTATCCGATGTCGTCAGCCAGCTTCGGGCCAAGCTCAACTGCCATTGCTTTTACCGACAGCACGCGACCAACACGCCCAGTCGCTTCAATGGCGGCGGCTTCATTGTCATAAAGCGTGAACAGCGAACTTCCACTGCCACTCATTCTCACCGGCCGCTTCAATTGTCGCTCAAGTCCACTTCGCAGTTCACCTAAATCTGGTTCGATTTCAAACGCCGGCGGCTCCAGATCATTGACGAGCCGAGGAAGCAATTCCTCACTGGATAGCTTCGACCAGGCAAGCCAATCCGGGGCATCTGTGATATCGCTTACACGACCCAGCCCCATCGCATCAAACCTGCGATAGACTGTCGGCGTCGGCATCTGCACCCGCGGGAGCACCAGCATCACCCACGATGCTGATGGTCGAGCGATCGGCTCAACAATTTCGCCGCGCCCGCGGCAAATGGCGCTGGGCGCGTGAAAAAAGAACGACAGATCGCTGCCAAACCGGGCGGCCAGCGCCGAGAGTTCGCCGGCCGACCGTCCCGCATGCCAGATTTGATTCAAAGCGACCAGAGCGCGCGCCGCATCCGCGCTCCCGCCACCTAAACCGGCCCCAGTCGGGATCTTTTTGGAGAGCACGATTTGCTGTGGCGTTGCGGATGCCGCTTCCGCCGCCAGCGCGGCTGCAACACGCATCACCAAATTGCGCTCATCACATGGCAATCCCGGCAGGTCGCACGTGAGCGACGTTACGGAACCCGCCGATGCCGTTTCAAACGTCAGCGTGTCAAAGAGCCCAACCGTGACATACCACGACAACAGCGAATGAAACCCGTCTTCCCGACGCGGCCCCACTCGCAAATGCAAATTGATCTTCGCCGGCGCCAGCACACGCATCGGCGGCATGTTTCTCGCTCAATCCAACCCTGTCAAGGCAAGCAAAAGCCGCGACTCAAAACCTCAAGGCGCAACGCTGCTTGCCGACTGACTGATCTACGAAATGTCCTCGAAAAACAACGGAAATGACCGCTTATTCAGCAGCCTATACAATACCGTTGCCCATATTGAATGGTCAACAATATTCTCGAACCGCGACAGCGAAATCCCGGCCGGTTTTTGACGGATCTCGGGAATGAAGCCACGGGCAAATCCGTGCCCTGCCGAGCGCCGGAAACCTGTCGCCTTAGATCGGGCGGATTCGCCCGATCCGCCAAGCTCGGTCGGTCATGCCGCGTCAATGGGAAGGAGACGACCCGAAAAGCGTCTCATTCTGTCTCATAATGTCTCATTTATCAATTATTTGCTAAAATATGTCGGCAAAGATAGGCAAAGATTCGTTCAGAACGAGCCGGTTGCACGAACGCGAGTTGACGCGAAGAGATCCCGCGCCGTCGGCATAGCGCCAGCGCCGCTCACCCGATGCGCCTCGAGCCAAGTGTAATCTTGGGAATGTAATCTGTTCTCGTGCATCCTTTAAGGGTGGGTGTGCGCTTCCTCAGACGCCAGTGCGAGAGGTGTGAATTGATCCGCTGGTGGGTGTTCAATTTCGCGGCTGCCGTGTCGCCGCTGCTGTTCGTGACGACGATAGTGCTGTGGGTGCAAAGCTACTGTATCGAAAGGGATCTGGAATGGATCACAGTATCTGATCAGGCCTATGCCGCTTGCTCCCAGGCGGGCGCAATCTATGTTCCCCTGTGGGAATAAGGGCTCGAAATGGGATCATTGGACGTGTCGATCAGCGCCGAGATGCGGGCTGAGGGCGATAGCTGGCAAAATATTGTTGGGCCTCACAGTCGGTCGGCAGGCGTGAGACTTCTCCGAACGCGCGGCGATCATGTGTTGATGATTTCATTTTGGGTTCCCGCCGCGTTTGCCCTCGGTTGTGCGGCTGTATTTGGTATCAAATCTCGGGACTTTCACATAACCGGGCGGTTGCGAATCGGAAACTGCCCGGCGTGCGGCTACAACCGCCAACACCAGCGGCGTTTGCCCTGAGTGCGGCACGCCGGTGGGATCGAGCAAGGAGAATTCAGTTTGACCCGCCGATCGCTTCTCAACATAGCGGCTGTGGTTTCGCTGCTGCTATGCATCGCCGCATCAGTGCTATGGCGAGCGTCGATCGTCCGGCCTGAAATTCCCATCAACAAACTGCTCACGTGGAATGGGGATGCAATAATCAAAATCCACGGCGTGCGAATATTTTCAAGGCACGGGAGCCTCGGATATGAGGGGCCGCCGACGAGGACGCTCTACTGCATGGAGGTCGATCAGTCCGGCTATTTGACTGGGCGCGGATATTATGCTCCGGGACCAACAACTCTCCATTTCGATTATTCTAAGATTGTCCTCATCACTTTGCTGTTGCCTTTGACTCGGTGCATCTACTTGACAAATCGATGGCTACGGAGCCACAAGCGCGATCGCAGCCTATGCCCTAACTGCAAATACAACCTCACCGCCAACACCAGCGGCGTCTGCCCGGAATGTGGGACGGCGGTGACGCGCGGCTCAGATCGAGAGAATACAACAACGAGACAACAACGGGGACGCAATTGAATGGCATTCAGTTAACGGTCGTCCGTAAGTATTGGCTTCCAAGCAATTTACTGTTCGCGCAAGACGCGGCCTCCCGTCAGAATGGTGGTGCTGAACTCACC
>Ga0182024_10004601_pt1 | contig 31581 bp, 33 predicted proteins | sample P32metaG_FD_120480 | JGI IMG/M metagenome (GOLD analysis project Ga0182024, IMG submission 120480) | Permafrost microbial communities from Stordalen Mire, Sweden - P3-2 metaG (Illumina Assembly) | ecosystem: Environmental > Terrestrial > Soil > Wetlands > Permafrost | place: Sweden: Stordalen...
CACAGAGACACAGAGAAAAGCTAAAGACCTAAAAAAGGTTTTCTCTGTGTCTCTGTGGTGAAATGATTTAATTATTGTGCTGCCGAAACTGAAACTGGAGAACTCATGTCAACGTTCGGATTCATTGAATACATAGATGCCAGCCCCGAAGTGCGCGCGATCTACGACGACATCATGACCACGCGCAAAACCGACTGGATCAACAATTTCTGGAAGGCCATTGCCCACGACCCCGTCATGCTGAAGCGTACCTGGGAAGACCTTAAGCAGATCATGGCCCCCGGCGCGCTCGATCCGCTGATCAAAGAATTGATTTACATCGCTGTGAGCGTCACGAATCAATGCACTTACTGCATCGCCTCACACACTGCTTCGGCGCAGAAAAAGGGCATGAGTGACGCCATGTTCAAGGAATTGATGTCGGTCGTCGGCATGGCCAATGAAACCAACAAAGTTGTTACCGGATATCAGGTTGAGATCGACGAACAATTCAAGAGTCGTCGTTAGCCGATGGTCGTTGGCAACACGACCCAATTCACGTTCACTTCACCCCCTTGAATCCGGGCGCATGTCAGTCCCTTAGGGCTTAAGTGCACCCTCGATCAGACAGCATATCCGGTGAAAACTTTCACGCGCTCCGATGTCTCTTGTAACCACTGGACGTCGGTCCGATGTTCGCGGCGGTTATTGTCATGCGCCCGGCGACCAAAGGAGTAGTTCACCTTCCATTCCATCACCGCCAGTGGCTTGTTTTTGAGCTTGCCGTCCGCGTCCCATAAGGTCATGTTTGGCTCCGGCCAAATAACCAGGTCTTTACAGACAGTAGGTCCCCTCCGGAGGTGTTGCTCACTCCGGGCTAGTTGCTGAACCGCTACTTCAATTCCGATTTGCGCTAGAGAGAGCGGCCTGCTAGGACCACAATGACTCGCGAGATGACCGAATGCGAACAGAGACACCGCTTCGCGTTCCCGGCCACACCAGTCGCCGGAGATGTCATCATAAAACGAACCAAGCGATTCTCGGATCACGTCATCTAGCTCAGTGCTTTGCATTTCGTTTTCAGGGCGCCTCAGGAACAAATTGGTCATCGCCCAAACCTGAACTCGCACTGCTGGATATCCACTTTCCGCCCGCGAAAGCGCACGCCTTCGGCTTCCAGCCGCAGCCGTTGCTCGATCGCCGAATCCCCGCGCAGTTTGATTTCTCCACCTGCGCCGAGCACGCGCTGCCACGGCAATTCAAAGCCGCGATGCAAAACCTGCGCCACCTGCCGCGCTCTTCCTGGCAATCCGGCGGCTCGCGCAATCGCTCCGTAGGTGGAAACTTTTCCTTTGGGGATTTGCCGAATCGCAGACTCAATGCGCATCCGCATCTTAGACGCTGGATCGGCCTTCGCGGCCCGATCAGGCGCCACCGCGCGCGAAGAAGCCGTCCGTTTCTTCACAGCGAAATCCACCCAATGCGAATCAGCCACAACGACCCAACCAATACCAGCACCCACAAAATAATTCCCTGCAACAAAGGACGAGGCCCAACCCGCTTAAGCGTCGCGATCGAAATGCCGGTGCCAATCAAGAACAATGTGGCCGTCAATCCAATCTTCGCGACTTTCACCGCGAGGGAATAAGCGGGCGCTCCCGCCGGCAAATACGTATTGCACACCGCCGCCAGGCAGAAGTAGCCGATGAACCACGGCCACTGAATTTTCGCCTTGGCCCCGCGCACCACTGCGGTTGCCACTGAGAGTGGGACAATCCACAGCGCCCGCGCCAGCTTCACCGTCGTAGCGATCGCCAGCGCCTCCGCGCCATACTTCGCCGCCGCACCCACAACCGAACTGGTGTCGTGAATGGCCAGCGCCGCCCACAATCCGAATTGCGACTGCGTCAGCTTCAGCGCCCCGCCGATCGCCGGAAAAGTCAGCAGAGCCACCGAATTCAGAACGAAAACCGTCCCTAGTGCGATCGCCATCTCCTCGTCGCTGGCCTGCGTAATCGGCCCCACGGCGGCAATCGCGCTGCCTCCGCAAATGGCCGTCCCCGTAGAAATCAAAAACGCTGGCACGCGCTGTACCTTAAGCAGTGCACCCAAACCCATGCCCACGAGCAAGGCGAAACTGATCCCCAGCATGGTGTAAACGAAGCCGCTTCTCCCTGCCCGGACGACCTGATGCAGGTTCATTCCAAAACCCAGCCCGACCACCGAGGCCTGCAGCAGATATTTCGAGACTTTTTTCGCTTCCTTCCCGTACGGATGCGGAAGCGTCAGCCCAAAAACCAGCCCCATCGCCAACGCCACCGGCGGAGATACGAAACCGCTGGTACTCGCCAGCAGGCACAAAATAAAAATTATTTTAGGGATCATTTTCGAGGGATCAGGTTCGAACCATCACGGAAGCGAGGCCGGGCGCGGTTGTTTCTGAAGCGCACCAGGGATCGCAGATCTAAGCTGCCTTGCGGAACGATTCAACGGCTTCCGCCTCTGAGTTGTAAACGTCGAAAACCGTAAGCAGCTTCGTAACCTGCAGCACATCGCCCACGCGCTTGGTCAAACTGGCCAGTTTGATGGCGCCCCCGGCATTATGAGCCGTCGTATGCAGCGCCACCAGCGTTCCCAGCCCGCCGGAATCGATGTAACTTACCTCACCCAGGTTCAGCACAATTCGATTGTTTTCCATGACCGTCTTCTTCACCGTCTCGCGCAGCAGCGAAGACTCTTCGCCAAAAACAATTCGCCCAACGCAATCCACAATCAAAATGCCGTCCTTGGTTCGCGTTGCCAGCTTCAATTGCATAGAAATCTCCTTCGCGGCCTAGCCTCTCTTACCGGGAGGCGCAGACCCAACACGACCCAACAGCCTATCGCTTGCCGTGCACTTGTAGCAAGTATTGGTCGCCTCTTCCAACCTCCCCGCGCAACCCGAAGTTCATGCCACATACCGGAAATACTGTAGGCACTCGTCCGCTGCATGGTATCGAACTGTCATCCTTACCCTAGAGACAACCACCCCCAGCGCAATTCCATCCAACTTCCGTTTCAGGTTGCCTTCGTCTAGGAGCAGCGCGCCATGGTTGTACGCACAAAATTCCTTTTCCCATCACTGTGTTTACTGTCGACCCTAATTCTGGCCGGATGCGGAGGTGTCGGTAAGTCCTCCACCACCACGACCACCCCACCTCCCACCACTTACCAGTTGACGGTCACCGCTCCTGCCGCCAATACCGGCACGATCACAAGTACGCCGCAAGGCATTTCGTGCCCGGGCACCTGCACGTATAGCTTCAACCAGAATACTCAGGTCACGCTTACCGCGGCGCCGGCGGCGAACTACACGTTCGGCGGATGGGGCGGTGCCTGCTCCGGCATGACTCTCACTTGCCAGGTCACCGTCACTGCGGCGGCTAGCGTTTCCGCCACATTCACGGCCGTGGTGGTCGTTCCCCCGACCTTCACTGTGACCGTCACCACGGCGGGAACGGGCACCGGAACCGTCACCAGCAATACCGGCGGAATTTCCTGCTCCACTGGCTCGACCACCGGCTGCTCCGCCAGCTTCGCGCAAAATGCGCAAGTGGTGCTCACCGCGACTCCCACCACATCCAACACCTTCAACGGATGGACTACTGGTCCCTGCACCGGCATAGGAACTTGCACCATCACCGTGACTGCGGCCACTAGCGTTACCGCCTCCTTTGGCCCGAGCAATCCCTACGCCGCGCTCAACCACATCATTTTGTTCGCGCAGGAAAATCGCTCGCTCGATCACTACTTCGGATACATGCGGCAGTATTGGGCGAACACTGGAGTTCTTGATCAGCCATTCGAGGGCTTACCGCAGTTCACTCCGGCCTCTCAGTGCACCGTCACTAACGGGATAAGCTCCTGTGCAATCCCCTCCGTTCCCGGCTGCCAACTCTCAACCGACGCCGATAGCTGCACTCCCGACACCACAAACCCAATTCAGTCTTTTTCATTCCACACCCTTCAGTTGAACTCGGGGTTGGTGGGCACCGTCTGTGAGGAAAATCAGAGTCCCTTCTGGAACGAAGCTCATAACGATTGGGATTTAAGCGACCCCACCGGGAGCAATCCAAACGACTTGGCGAGTCCCGCGCTGAACGGCTTCGCCTACACTGCCGCCTATGACGCCCGTTCCAACGCGTTCATGGATGTGAATGGCGTTCGAGCCATGGGATATTTCCAGGATGCCGATCTCAACTTCTACTATGCCTTAGCCACAGACTTCGCAACGTCCGACTACTGGTTCTCGCCGGTCATGGACCGCACGCAGATCAATCGCGCCTATATCTACGCTGCAACATCGCAGGGATTCGCTTATCCCCCCGGAGGAGGCTACAACGACAGCCATGCCTTCACGGCGAAGACCATTTTTGAGGCTCTTCAGGACGCGCACCTCAACTGGAAGGTCTACGTCGACACCCAAAATGCCGTTTATTACAACCCTGCGACGGGCGTCTCAGAGGATTGCAGCACGGAACCGGCAGGTCAAGCGCAGGACTTGTGCCTGGCGGAAATCGCGTACATGAACGAGTTCGACTACGAAACTCAGGTCCAGAACCCGGCAAACAACCTCTGGCAGCACTTTGGCCCCATCGTCCCAGACCTGCAAAACGATATGCAGAACGACGCGACCTTCCCGCAATTCGCGCTGATCGAGCCCCCCTCCAGCGCGGGCCTCGATGAGCACCCTTCCGATGCAGACGGCTCGCCAGTCAACGTTCAAAGTGGAGCTTATTATGTGCAGAATTCAATCATTGAACCCTTCTTGCAGAGCAACATCTACCAGGATTCTGCTTTGATTTTCACATACGACGAAGCGGGCGGCCTTTACGACCATGTTCCGCCACAACCCGCCACTCCTCCGGGTGACTACCTCACCCCGATTGACCTGGAATACAAGCTTGGCGACATCTGCTCCACCTCAACCAACGGCCAAGCGCTGGATGTAGGCATCTGCACCTTCGGATGGACAGGCTATCGTGTTCCCCTGGTCGTAGTCTCGCCGTACGCAAAGCAAAACTTTGTTTCCCACAATGTGCGGGATACGACGGCGGTGCTAGCGATGGTCGAAGACCGCTTCGGCATCCCTCCTCTCACCAATCGCGATGCTTCCTATAACTCTGCACAAACGGCGCACGTAACCATGGCCGAGTTTTTCGATTTCGTGAACAAGCCCTGGGCCACTCCGCCTACCTTCCTCCCGCAGACTCTGTACTCCACGGCCTCCGGGAGTAACCATTGCGATCAAACTCCGCCCACCGCCTGGAACGAGCCGCCCGAGGTCCAGGTCGATGTAACGGGGGGAGGCCAGGTTTCAAGCAGCCCATCTTCTGCGATCGATAAATGCACAACCGAATGCAGCGGAGTATTTTCCACCGGCACCACCGTCACCCTTACCGCAACGCCAAACACAGGCTCGACTTTTACGGGCTGGGGCGGCGCGTGCACCGGCACCGCGACAACCTGTACCGTCACCCCGACGGCGGGCGAAGTAGACGTAACCGCAACGTTCAGCCCCTAAACAAAATCGAGGCGGAGCATCAAAGCTCCGCCTCGAAACTGCTCATGTAGGGACAGCCGCCCCCGGCTGTCCAGTCGAGCGAAGCTCGACAGGCTTTCTGCCGGCGCTCTCCCTCGCCCGATCCCGCAAGAGCGCGTGCGCTGCGAACCCCCACAAAACCCTCAACATGGGATAATGACTTCCGTGAGAATTCGATGTGCAGTTGCCCTCTGCTTCCTTCTCTTAGGGCTTCAGGCCTCATTCGCAGCCACGCGCCACTACTACATCGCCGCCGAAGACGTGACCTGGGACTTCGCTCCCAGCGGCCAGAATCTTCTGACCGGCGAACCGCTGCCGCAGCCGTATATGGCGAAGCACCAGTTTCCCAAGACTCGATTCATCGAATACACCGACAACACATTCACCACTCCCAAGCCGCAGCCCGAGTGGCTGGGGATTCTTGGCCCCATCATCCGCGCGGAAGTGGGCGACGACATTCTCGTCGAGTTTTTCAACCGTACGCGCCTTCCGCATAACATCCATCCGCACGGCCTGCGCTACGACAAAAACAACGAGGGTGCTTTTTATATTCCGTTCGGCAAAGGGGATCGAGTGCGCGCCGGAGGAAGGTACACCTATCACTGGTTCGCCATTCCATCGAGCGGACCGGGGCCGGGGCAGCCGAGTTCGATCGTCTGGTGGTATCACGCGCACGAATCGCCTGAAATCAACGCCGGATTGCTGGGGCCCATTGTCGTTACCGCCAAAGGCATGGCAAACCCCGACGGCTCGCCGAAAGACGTCGACCGCGAATTTGTCGCCTCCTTTATGATCTTCGACCAACAGAACGGCAGGCCCACCGGCCTGTACTACGCCATCAATGGATTTATCTTCGGAAACCTTCCCGGCTTGATGATGAAGCAGGGCGACAAAGTCCGCTGGCATCTGCTCGGAATGGGCAATGAGATTGACGTGCACAGCCCGCACTGGCATGGCGAAACCGTCACCGACCAGGGCCGCAATACCGACGTGATCGAACTGCTCCCCGGAAGCATGCACACCGTCGACATGGTTGCCGACAATCCTGGCACATGGATGTTCCATTGCCACGTGGAAGACCACATGGAAGCTGGCATGATGGCCGTTTACACCATTTACAAGCCGCCGCCGCGCGCGTGCCCAGTGACTTTTACGGGAGCGGAAATGTGGAGTCTTCCCGACAAAACGACTCTCACAGTGAAGAACAACGAGAATAAGAAAATCACGGCCATGACGATCACGTCAGAAATGTTTATGGCGCCACAGGATCTGCGGCGGCCATATCAGGGGGATTGGCACATCGCGCAGCCGATTCCAGCCGGTCAGTCCGAAACGATCGAGAGACCGGGCGCTCCCTCGACTGGCCCGCAGGCCCTTGCGGGTTGGGCATTCTTTCCGGCTATAGTGAAATATGAAGACGGATCAAGCTGGCGTCCTGAATTTGAAGGCGAATGCTTCCACGCGTTCTGGCGCGACCCGCAGCATGCCGATCCTCCGGCGCTGCCGCCGCGGCAAATCGAAATCAATCCAGACTGACAGCGCCGAACTTCGGTCGAACAGAGTTGAAGAAGACCGCTCCTCGATCACGTATAATCATCTTTCCGGCCCATGAGCTACACCGTCCTGGCGCGAAAATATCGTCCGCAGAAGTTCTCCGAGGTCATTGGACAGGAGCACGTCACCCGCACCCTGCAGAACGCCCTTGAGCAGTGCCGCACTGCTCACGGATACATTTTCAGCGGCCATCGCGGCATCGGAAAGACCACCGTGGCGCGCATTCTGGCGGCGGCGCTGAATTGCCGCTCGTCCGATAAACCGGTGGCTGAGCCTTGCGGCGTCTGCGAATCCTGCACCGAAATTCGCGCTGGCAATGCCGTCGATGTGATCGAAATCGATGCCGCCACAAACCGAGGCATCGACGAAATTCGCGAACTGCGCGAGGCCGCGCGCTATCGTCCCGCGCGCGACCGCTTCAAGATTTACATCCTCGACGAAGCCCACCAGATCACCGACGCGGCCTTCAATGCCTTGCTGAAGACGCTGGAAGAGCCGCCCGACCACATCGTCTTCATGCTGGCGACCACGCAGCCCGAGGACATTCCGCAGACCATCCGCTCGCGCTGCCAGCACTTCAGCTTTCGCGCCGTCAAGTTCGACGACATCATCGGCCAGCTGCGCGATCTCGTCGGCCGCGAAAATATCGAAGCCGATGACGACGCCCTCGCCCTGCTCGCCGAGGCCGGCGACGGATCGATGCGCGACGCGCTTTCCATTCTGGATCAAGCCATCGCATCTTCCAGCGGAAAGCTCACCGCCGATTCCGTACGCAACCTGATTGGCGCAGCGCCCGCGCACATTCTCGAAGATGTGATGCAAGCCGTATCGCGCAGCGCCAGCGAAGAGGTTCTGCGCCATGTCGATCACCTCATCAGCGAAGGCCACAGTCCCACGCACTTCGCCCGCCAGATGGTGCGCTTCCTGCGCAACGCCACCGTCGCCAAAATCGCCGGCAAAGATTCTTCCCTGCTCCAGGTTTCGACCGAAGAGCGCGAACGCGTGGAGCGCGTCGCCGCACTTTTTGGCGAAGAAGATCTCACTCGTCATCTGCAGATCATGCTGCGCACCCACGGCGAACTCGGCTACAAGCAGGAGCAGCGCTTCCATCTGGAACTTGGCCTGCTGAAAATGTCGCACGCCCAGCGCCTGCTACCGATCGAGCAACTGCTCAGCGAGGTGTCCGCATCTTCAAGCAGCGCAGCTTCGAGCGGCACACCCAGGAGCGGCGCAGTGAGCGGAGCGCCGCTTCGAACTCCCGCGCGGCCTTCGATTGTTGCCCCTGCCACTGGAAGCGCCGCCGATTATCGTCGCCCAGAACCCATTGCGCAGCCGCGGCCGAATCCCGTATCGCCCTTCGCAGCCGATTCCGCGCGGAAAGGAACGCCGCGTCAGGAATCGCCTTCCGATTCCCTCTCGTCTGGCGCTACTAGGGTCTCTGCCGGTGGCAGCGCCTCGCCGCGTGTCGTCATGGGCGCAACCGCACTGGCAGAGATTAACGACAGCGAACCGGAGCCCGAGGCAGCGCGCTCGGAAATCGTTTCCGAGCCGGCGATGACCGCCGCAACTGAACTAGCCGCGACCGAATTGAAGATGCAAACGCCGGCCATGCAATCACCTCCGCAATCGGCTCCATCTATCGAGCGGTTGCAAGATGGCGTGCTGCAAGCCCTGCGCGACGCCAATCAACGCATCCTCGTCTCCACGCTAGAAGCTGGAGAGTGGTCGGTGGAAGGCAGCGAAGTCGTTATCAAGATTTCCGAATCGCAAACCATCGTCGACATGTCGGTCGGCCCCGATGCGCGACGAATTGCCGTCGCCGCCGCCAGCGGGATTTTAGGGCGCCCCGCAAAACTGAAGATCGTCCCCGCCGCGACCGTCGCGGCTCCCGAGATGCGCAATGGCCCGCCGAAATCAAATGGCGCAAGCCCCGTACCAGGAGGTCGCAACCGCGCCGAAAGCGACGCCGTAGTTCGCCGCCTGCAAGAAAAATTCGGCGCGCAGATTCGCACGGTGATCGATTACAAGGAAAAGCGGTAAGAAAATCGGTGTTAGGTGATAGGCGTTATGTCTTCGGCAAAATCCGGATTTGAGCTCGCGCAGTCTAATACTCGTAACTTGAACCGAATACCTAACACCTGTAACCCAAGGCCTAACGCCTGAGACCCAAGACCTAACACCAGTTTCACCACGAGAGATGCCCATGGGCGAATTCAACGTGCAAGATCTGATGTCGAAAGCCAAAGCGCAGTACGAAGTCCTGCAGAAGAAAATGCAGGAGACCGTGGTCGAAGCCTCGTCTGGCGGCGGCACCGTCACCGCTAAAATGGACGGCCGCAAGCAACTGCTCAGCCTGCGCATCGATCCTGAAGCCGTAAAATCCGGCGACGTGGAGATGCTGCAGGATCTGGTTCTTGCCGCAGTGAACGAAGCCGGGCGTAAAATCGATGCCGCAATGCAATCGAGCGTCGGCGGAATGCTTGGCGGCCTCGGCATCGGCGGAATGTGATCGTCATGTCATTGACCGCCTTCGCACCACGGACGCCGAAGCATCCTTGCATCACCGCTGCCATCCTCGCCATCAGCTTGTTCGTCACTACTCTACTTTCCGCCCAGACTTCATCGTCGGACCGCGGCGTAACTCAAAAGGAATCAACTGTGACCAATCACGCAACCGGAACTTTCGATGTCAAGCTAACTCCGCAAGACGATAAGAGCGACGATGCTACTCTCGGCCGGATGACCATTGACAAGCAACTCCACGGCGATCTCGAAGGCACCAGTAAGGGCCAGATGCTGACCGCCGCAACCAACGTAAAAGGCTCGGCCGCGTACGTCGCCATAGAGAAAGTAACTGGCACCTTAAATGGCCGTAGCGGCACATTCATTCTTCAGCACAACGCCACCATGAACCGCGGCACCCCACACCTTTCTCTCACAGTGGTTCCGGATTCCGGTACTGGCCAGCTTACCGGCCTCTCCGGGTCCATGACAATTAAAATTGCCGATGGAAAGCACTCTTACGAATTCGACTACACTCTCGTTCAGCCGCAGGAAAAATAAACTTTACGCAAACGGAAGCTTTTGCTTGACTGTCCAATCGCACGTTCGCTCAATCGCACAATCACTGAATTATTCCTATGTCTAAATTTGCCGAGCCGATGTCGCGGCTGATCGACGAACTGAAAAAACTGCCGGGCGTGGGCTCGAAGAGCGCGCAGCGTCTCGCCTTCCACATCCTGCGTTCGAGCGACGAAGATGCCGAAGCCCTGGCCGCCGCCGTGCGCGACCTCAAAGCCAGCCTGCGCCTGTGCTCAATCTGCAACAACATCACCGACGTCGACCCCTGTGTCTATTGCACTAGCGCAACCCGCAACCAGCGCCTGGTTTGCGTGGTTGAGGAGCCCACCAACATCGCCGCCATCGAAAAGACCAAGCACTTCAACGGCGTCTTTCACGTTCTGCATGGCGCTATTTCACCGCTCCACGGCGTGGGGCCTGAGCAGTTGCGCATCTCCAATCTCATCACCCGCGTCGAAGCCGGCAACGTGGACGAAGTCATCATCGCCACCAATCCCACTGTCGAGGGCGAAGCCACCGCCACTTATCTCGCGCAACAACTCAAGCGCGCCGGAGTAAAAGTGACGCGCATCGCCATGGGCATTCCGGTTGGGAGCGATATCGAATACACCGACGAGATCACGATGTTGAAAGCGATGGAGGGGCGGCGGGAGTTGTAGCCTTGCTACGAGCAAATGATCTCGCGAGCAGCTTTCTCGTGTTTTTCTACACCGTCAAGTCCGGCTCGAGGAATACATTCGCCTCTTCTTCGGTAGAAACGATTCCCTCCGGCAAGCTGCCGCGGTTGTACTCCGCCATGCGGTTCTTCCACTTCAGAAAATCGGTGATGCTCTGCGGTTCCACCCGAACCTCAACCCGGCGCAGGCTTGCGAGCAACAGATTCATCTCGTAGCGGAAGCCTGTTGCAGTACGAAGACTTTTCGCCGAGGCCCGCGCCGTTTCAATCTTGCCTCTGTCGATCTCCAGCAAACCCCAGCCGGAGGGCAATTCTTCGCACCGTACTAACCCCGCCGGAACCATATAAAATCGCTCGCATCCTACTCCTTGCTCCGGCTTCGTGCGAAACGGCTTGGCACGGTCGGCAAGAAAATCAGCTCGCGTGACCTTGCACTCGATCAGCACAGAATGGCAGGCGCGCTTCCAGCCAATCGCGTCGGGCATCTCGCCGCTCACACAAGCCTGCTCCGAGAGCACGACTCCGCAGCGGTAGCGGCGCAGCCAGCGCACTGCTTTTTCGACTAGTTGAGCGTGAGTCATAGGTCTGGGCGCGGATGATCTCGCCAGATCATTTGTATCGTACGATGCATCTGTGCAAAAGTGACCGCCCAGTTTCCTGTCGAGATCGGTGTGGGCACTTCCCTTCGTTTACCTTCACACCCTTCGTGGTTACCCTGATTCTCTTGCCGATTGACCCTTGCGCCATTTGTCGCTATCATAAGCGACAGAATGGTAAACGAACTTCGAGCCGTGGTTGCGGAGCTTGGTGGCACGCGAACTCTGGGACGTTCCCTTTCCAACGACGGAGAGATGCGTCAGGCTATCCGCGACGGGTTTCCTCCTGCGGTGGTCGAGCGGCTCATGCAAGCATCCGGCCTTACATTGAAAGAACTTGCAGCAGCGCTCGATCTTTCCCCGCGCAGCCTGCAGCGCCGCCGCAGCGGAGGAAAGCTGGCGCGTTACGAATCCGATCGCCTCTATCGCCTCGCACGCCTCGTCGCCATCGCCACCGAATATTTAAGAGATCCCGACCGCGCCCGCCGTTGGCTGAAGCGCCCCAATCGCGCCATTGGCGGGCTTGCCCCGATTTCAGCAATCGACACCGAACTGGGCGCGCGCCAGGTCGAAAATATTCTCGGCCGCATCGCCTACGGCGGGGTGAGTTGATCCGAATTTATCGGATCCTACGAAAAGCTTTCGCCCGCAATCCCTTTGGCGGCGAAGGCGCATATCTCTTCGGTGGACGCTGGTCGAGCCCCGGAACCCGCCTCAGCTATGCTTCCGAGCACCAATCCCTCGCAATGCTCGAATATTTCGTGCACCTCGACAAAGATGATCCGCCCGATGATCTGGTCCTCGCCGTTGCCGAAGTCCCCGACACCATAAAACGCGAAACTCTCAAAGTCGCAAGCCTGCCCTCCAACTGGCGCGATCCCGCCGCGCTCCCTACGCTCACTCGCTGCGGCGACGAATTCGCCCGCAAAGCGCAACATTGCTTATTGACGGTGCCTTCGGTCCTCGCTCCCACCGAAAATAACTACCTCATCAATCCCGAACATCCCGACTATCGAAAAATTGTCGTGCACGAACTCGAACTGCTCAGCTATGATCCGCGCCTCTTCCCAAAGCGGCGCGGTCGCCGCCACTGATTCTCACTCGATGCGATTCACCCAACCCGCGTGGCCGACTTCATCGCCCTCATCATCACTGGCCGGTGCAGAATGGTTTCCAGCAAATGCCGTTCGGCGGCGATAGTTCGCGCGCCATCTCCAGTCGGCGAGTAGCCTTCGGCGGCAATCACCAAAGCCTCGTTTCCCTTGGCCCGGAAGGGATTGTTCTCGACCCGTATCCGCCGGATTCTTCCATCGTGCCCGGCATCCAGCGCATTGGCCAGTCGCAGGATTGCCGAAAGCTGGATCGTCGCCTTCTGTTCGTCGGGCAACAAATCGCGCAGCAGTTTGTGACGCCGCGTAGGCAGCGCGCCGCGGTGAAAGCGAGCCACAATCGCTGCCCGCTGCGTTTCCACCTCTTTCCATCCCAGCGGATTTCCATGTTCGCGAATCAGATCTCGCGAAGTTTTCTGATGATTCTTCTCTCCTTTGAACTTGCCCACGTCGTGCAGCAGCGCAGCCGCCATCAGGCTGGAGCGACTCGAAGCGCCATCCACCGCCGGCTCCCAGCCCGTAGAAAGAAGCCCGTCAAAGAGTTGCAGGGCTAGTCCAGCCACCCGCTCCGAATGCATAAAGTCCGGATCCAGCGACTTTGCCCAAAGCTTCATCCGCCGCGTGGCCAGCTCCTGCACCTGCTTGCCTTGCGGCAGTCCACTCCGCCAGACTTTCCACAGCGACTGTTCGCCGAGCATCCGCTCCCGATAGCGCTCGATGCGCTTGCCGCGCTCAGCAAGAATCTGCTGATGCCAGTTATTGCGGGAGGCCGTGTCGGGAAAAATCTGGCACGAAACCGACGTGCTCCATAGCACATCCAGGTCGTGAACTTCTCCCAGCACGTCCTGCATTTCTTTAAGATCGTCGCTCCAGGCCTTGTGCTCCTCCAGAAGAAAATTTTCCACGATATAACGAAAGCGCTTGATGCCGATGCGAAGGCTGTGAAAGGCAGTCTGCGAGCGGTTGCGCAATGCGCGCTTATGAAGTTCGCGCGCTTGGGTCCAGCGCTCCAGCGCCAAGTGCTTAAACAGTGCGTTTCCGGGACGAATATGGGCCGCTCGCGCCGGAAGCGACTGACTCCAACGCCTCCATTGTTTGCGGTCGAACTCTTCAAGCGCAGCTTGAGCTTCTCGCTTATGTTCCTGTTCTCTAACTCGAAGGATTTTCATCAGTCGAGTGGCAGGCGGATCAGCGGAATCTTGGCTGCCTGTCTGCTGCCCTGCCGCATCGTTCCGCACCTCCGCCGCTTCGGCCTTTTCCCCACCTCTTTCCGCCTCAGCCAGCTTTTCCACCCACTCCTCCATTACATGGATGTCGCGCAGATCGCCCAGCCGCTGAAAGAGCCGCTTGCCGGACTTCTTCATCGCCTTCCATTCGGGGTCAGGATCGAGCGCCATCAGTCCGTCAGCCAGTGAGCGGCAGCGCCGCAGCGCCACCCGCAAATCGTGGACCGGATCAGAACCGAAATCGGCTTCGACGTTCTTGCACCCCTCCAGCACCTGCAACATCCAGTAGCGCAGGCCGGAGGTTTTCTTCTCGCGAGTTTTCTTAGCTACAGGCAAAGCCACACGGTCCCAGGGAGCGAGCAGAGTTGGAGTGCATCTATTCTCGCTGGAGACGGCGCCAAACGCCAGTACCCCAATGCACACCCAGCGCCGCAATGCTTTTGGCAACCAGGAGTTCATCCGCTTTCGAGCCTTTCGCGCGCGCACGTTATTACCTCCGTAATGTACAACCCCTTACCCACAAGCGTTACCCTCCTATCTGCGGGGACTACAGCTGCGTTCCGGGAGTGCCTTATCAACGACGCGACCACATTTCATGCCAACCGTGCCACGTCAGCGCGCGCATTTGTACACAGCCTGAATATTCTCATTAAGTACGCGCGCATGTACGGCTACGATCACAAGCGCACCGAGGCCCAGTTCGAGATCGCCTGGAAGGAGTTGCAGCAGGGCCTGCCTGCGGCTGGCGAAGGCGGATTCCTACTCGGCGTCTCGGACAACAAACTGTTGCTGGACGGCGTGCCTCTCGAAACCGGCCAGGTAGAGCGCAGCTTCGGCCAGCTTCTATCCACGGCTGGACTGGCGAGTCTTCACTTTTCGAAAGACGTCACCATCGACGATTTCACGCGCCTGGTTCGCGCCTTCACGCTTGCGGGTTCGAAGGCTCAGGATGTCTCTAAACAGATTAAGGAAGCCCTGAGCGGCGGCGGCAAACAGAGCACAATCAAGATCAATGAAGTAAAATTCGTCGCCGCCGACCCGCTGACCGGCGACATCAGCGTGGCCGCGCAAATCGCTGCGCAAACTCTGGGCCCTGAATTCAAGCAGTGGCTCAACGATCCGCAGAAACTTTTGCAGCTGATTGCAGCAGCCGAAGGCGCGAATTCTGGCGGCGCCCAGGGACAAGGACAAGCTAACGGAGTCGTCGTTCCCTTCGGCAGCGTTCCTAATATTCCGGTCACTGCTGGTACACATCAAGGAGCCGCGCATCAGGGCGGGAGCCCGCAAGGCGCTGCCACCGGAACCGCTCCAGCATGGGAAGGTGGTGTCGTTCCCCTTCAGGAAGCCGAAGTGGTTCAGGCTATCCGCCTGCTCACCCGATTCGGCCAGGTGCAGGAGAATCCCTCCGCCCGCGCCGAAGATTTGCAGAAAGAACTGGGCGAAATTGACCCGAACACTCGCCTCAACTTGCAGCAATTGCTTGGAAGCCTCGCGGCTAAAGCAACTTCCGAGCAGGAAGACACAACACCACTGTTGATGAAAGCCGCCGAGCACATGGCAATCCGCTTCGCGCTTGAGCGCTACCAGAAGGGCGAAGTCAAGGTGAACGCCGTTCATCAGATGATGGAGCACATGAGCCGCCAGATGGACTCGCTGCGCGGGATTCTGAAGTTGCAGGAAGAAAAGATGAACAAGGCCGGCATCCTGGTCGAGTCGCACGCCGACATGCTCGACCGTATGTTCTGGGCCGAAGTGCCGGAATCCGGCAAGAAGACAGTTTTGCTCTCGCACGAAGCTCCGTGCGTGCCGCCGCGCAACCTGCGGCAGTTCGTTGAAGTATTGCTCGACCGCGACGACCAGAAAACTTCCGCGGAAATTCTGGATAACTATTCCGCTTGCTTAGCCACGAAAGATATCGAAGCGCGCCGCAAAACCTCGATCGGTCTAAGCCAGTTGGCGGACCTCTACGCCCGCCTGGGTGGCGAATCCATGGGCACAGCCATCCGCAAAGTCACGGAACAACTTTGCGTGGAAAAAGATCCAGAATTGCAAAGCCTGCTGAGCGCGGCGTTCGTGCGCCTGAGCCAGGAGGCCAGCGAAGCGAAAAATTACCAGGCCGTGAATGCGGTCTGCGCCGGCATGGAAATGCTGCAGCAGCAGCGCCCCGTGCTGGTCAGCGACTTGCGACCGCGCATCGGCGTCGAAAACCGCATTCCCGAGTTCATAGAAGAAGCTCTTCGCAACGATGCCATCCCTCCGGCGCTGCTGCAAATCTTGCGGCGCACCTGCCAGTCCGGAGCCGAGCATCTAGCCGACCGCTTCTTCCGGTGCATGCGCCGCGATGAGTGCGACCACATGGTAGAACTCGTCAAAGAAATGGGCAGCCCCGCTCTTACCCAGCTACGCGAAATCCTGCGCACGGGTCAATCCCGTCAGGCCTCCGCGGTGGTTGGATTACTGAGCCGCCTCGACGTCGGCACCCTTCTAGAACTCTTGCCCGTGCGTCTGCCGGAGTGGAACCGCTTCTATCACGACATTGTCGTCCGCCAGATCGCTTACGGAGCGGCCTCCGATCGTGGTCGCACCCTGCTCGAACTGGCCGAAGTTCTCGACTCCGTTGTGCTGCCCGAAGCCATCGATGAAATTGGCATGAGCGGAGACCTCACCGCCGCGCCTCCGCTCCTCGCCATGGCCCGGCCGGGCGAAGCAGCTTCGCGTTCGCCCTTCGTACAACTCAAGTCGATCGAATCTCTCGGCCGCCTGCGCGATCCCGAGGCCGTGACTCTGTTGCGCGAAATTGTCGAAGCCAAGAAAACTTTTGGCTGGATTTATCCCCGCGAGCTTCGCATCGCGGCGGCACAATCGCTTTCGAAAACTGATCCCCGCTACGGCGCGCAAGTTCTCTCCGACAGCGGCATCGAACCTGCGGAACTCGCCATCGCCCCGCTCGATATGGCTCCCGCTTGCCCTTGGGTCCGGCAGCGCCGCTACGAGCGCATGGTACTCTCGCGCACGGTCAGCGCCACCATCGGCAGCTCCTGGGGAAAATCAAAAATTCTTATTCGCGAACTTAGCCTCGGCGGCGGCATGGGGACGAAGGAAGACAATCTGCGCATCGGCAGCGAGGCCGATCTCGAAGTCTCGCTGGGCATGCGCACCAAGATCAAGGCCCACGTGCTCCTGCGCCGTGCCCGCGTCAACGAAGTCGGATTCGAAATCGTCAACACCGATCTTGAAAGCCGCTACCGCCTGCGCCGCCTGCTGGTGGAAGCCACCACCCGCGCTCCCCAAAGAAAAGATCCAGACTGGGGCGGCAATCGAAAACTTTAGCCGCACTTACAATCCAAACAAAAAGCCTCTGCTCGCGCGTGCGAACAGAGGCTTTTTTATTTCTAGCGCTAGGAAATCTCTACTTCACCTTGGCGAAAATGATAACCAGGGTATACAGCGCCAGCGACTCGATCAGCGCCAAACCCAGAATCAACGCCAACTGAATGCCGGGACGCGCTGCAGGATTGCGTGCCAGACTCTCAGCGGCCGCTGCGGTTGCTTTGCCTTGCGCCAACGCGCAAATGCCGGAGGCGAACGCCATGGAAAACCCGGCGGCAATGGCCACCCAGTTCACTCCGCCGCTCATCGCTTCGCCCTGCGCGAAAGCGGGCACCGCGAACGACAGAACGGACAACACCATAAACAGCTTGCTCAACTTACCCATTGTGTTTCTCCTCGTATGAAATACCGCCAGTGGGTGGTTGACGCCATACCTTGCAGACGCCCTCACGCTGAACGGCTAAAGCCGGTTCTCAGTACTCAGTTGCCAGTAAACCAGTTATTCCGAGTACCGCGAATCAGTCGGTGCAAGTTTTTTTTCTGCCGACTGAGTACTAGGTACTGGGTACTATTCTCAGTGTTCATCCGCGACTGCGCCCTGCAGATAAACCGTGGTGAGCAGAACAAAAATGTATGTCTGCAACAGCGAAACGCCAATGTGCAATCCCAAAAACACAATCGGCACGCCGAGTGGAACCAACGAAAAGAAAACCCAGGTCACCATATCGCCGGCGAACATGTTGGCGAATAGACGGATGGTGAGGGAAAGCACGCGAGCCAGGTGGCTGACGATCTCAATCGGAATCATCAGCGGGGCCAAGGCGGGCATCGGACCGACAAAGTGCTTCAGGTAAGCGATTCCAGCGTGCTTGAACCCTTGGGCGTGGTAATACGCAAACGCGCAAAGGGCACACCCAAGCGGGACCACAGGTAAAGCCGTCGGCGACTCGAAGCCGGGAATCACACCGATCAAATTGCAAAGCAAAATAAAGAAAAAAAGCGTGGCAAGAAATGCAGTGTAGCCCTCGCTGTGATGGCCGATAATCTCGTTGCTCTGGCCCTGAACGAATCCCTCGACGCCTTCAAAAACGTGCTGCAGCGATCCCGGACGGTCCACCGAAAGACGTGCGCGGAGTATCAGGAACAGCATAATCAAAAAACCGAACACCAGAATTTCCATCGCGAACGAGTTCGGAATCGGCGTGGCCGGATGCTTGGGCTCGATATGCAATGTCCGCAGCAACGCCGTCACTGGACTCGCGAAGGCTCGGTTCAAGATTTCGGTAAACCAAAGTTGTTCGGGCATAAGCGGTCAGTAGCGAAAGCTCAAGACTGCGAATCTTCAACTAAACCCCGCGAGCTAACGCAGCGTACAATTCGTAAATCGCTTCGCAGCTGATGGCGACGACGGGCAAAAATAAGCCCGCAAGAAGCCCGTTCAGGCTCGCGGGTGAAACAGTCAATATAACATAGGCTCCAACGGCCATCAAAACATAACGCAACAGAAACCGAAATACGATTCCCTGCCCGGTTTGCGCAGTCTCGGCACCCACCGCCCGATCCACAAAACCCGTAATCACTCGCTTGAGCCAAAGGAAATTGATATAGGCAATGCCGCATCCGCAAGCTATTCCGACAGCCGAGCGAAGCCCAAACTTCCACCACGCCGCGGCAACACACAGCGGCCCCAGCACCACCATGCAGCGCCGGATGCGGTCGAGCGCACCGGAGTAGAAGTGCTCGGCTACAATCTCGGTCTTAGATATCTCGGCGTGGGATGGTTCCTGCATGACGGCTATCGAACGACATAAAGATTACAGCGCAGGCGTGACTCGCCGCTAATCACTTTGTGTCTCGCATAACGGCGCGAATCAGTTCGATAAAGCCGGCCGCGATGCCGAGAAGAAGTCCAGCCAGGTAAAGCCAGGTGGTGTGCAACCAGCGGTCAAGAGCAGCGCCAACGAGCCATCCCACGATGAGGGCGGCAGGAAAAACAAACGCCAACTGGCTATAGCGCGCCGCTTGGACCCAGAAGTTTTCCTTTTGCTCGGGAGGCTGGCTCTGCGAATTTGGATCGACGGGGCACATACTACCGCTCATCCTACCGGATCAACTTCGCCACCGCCGGACTACGCGCCATCCCCAACGACCAGTTCACAATCCCGATGAATCGGTCAGGCATCACGCCGATGAAGACAGTCGCAAACGCAGTAACAGCCAGCGCCGCGCGCATCGTCCAACTCACTGGCAACAGCCCTTTTTCTTCAGGCTGTCCCATGAACATGGCATTCGCCATCTTCAGATAGTAGTAGAGGCCGAACACGGAATAAAGAACTCCGAGCGAAGCGAGAGCATAATGTCCGGTTTCAATCAGGCTCAGGAAAATAAAATACTTTCCCCAGAAGCCCGCCAGCGGCGGAATCCCCGCCAGCGATAACAGAAAAATCAGCATCAGCACGGCTTCCACGGGAGCACGCGAATAAAGCCCGTTCAGATCGTCGAGTTCGTCGCCAATCACGTTGCGATGACGCAGCGAAGTGATCACGCCAAACGCACCGAGGTTCATGAACGTGTAAACCATCAGGTAGATGAGGATGCCTTTGATCCCATCGACGCTAAGGTCCGTGGCGGTTCCGGCGATCAGCCCCAGTAGCATGTAGCCGACATGAGCAATCGACGAATACGCCAGCAACCGCTTCGTGTTGGTCTGCGTGAGCGCGGCAAAGTTTGCGCCGGTCATGGTCGCAATTGAAACGAAGACCAGCACCGGGACCCACGTTGAACGCATTGGCAACACGCCCCAAATCAGAATTCGCAGCAGCATTGCCCATCCTGCCGCCTTCACCGCCACCGACATAAATCCCGTAATGCAAGTCGGCGCGCCTTCGTAAGCATCCGGCGCCCACTGGTGGAACGGAACTGCGGCTACTTTGAAAAGGAGCCCGGTCATCGTCGTGAGCAAAGCCACAATCGCGACTGGATTATGCGGATCTTTTGCCAGAATCTGCCGTAGTCCGCCGCTGATCTCGCCCAGATTGGTACTGCCCGTAAGGCCATACAGCAGCGACAATCCGTAAGCAAAAATGCCCGACGAAAACGCGCCCAGCAGCAGATACTTCAACGCCGCTTCGTTCGAGCGCCGGTCGCGCCGCAAAAACCCCACCAGCACATAAGTGGAGATAGCCATCAACTCCAGCCCGATGAATATCAGCACGATGTCGAAGCCCGAAGCCATGCACATCATGCCAACCACCGAAAGCAGCATCAGCGTGTAATATTCGCCGTGATTTTCGTGCTCGGTCTTCATGTAGCGCATCGACATCAGGATGGAAATCGCTGTGCCCGCCAGAAACAAATAGAAGAAGTAAATGGCGAAGCGATCCACCAGCATGGTGCGCATCATGGCGAGCGAACCCAGAGAGGTCGACCGGCTAGCCTGCAGCCAGAATTGAATCTTCACCACTGCGGCTGTCGCGAACCCCACGCCGATCAGAGCGGTGACGGCGTTGGCCCACTTGGTCTCCGGCGGAATCATCAAGTCGATCAGCAGAATGCCAAGCGCGAACAGAGTGAGCAGTGTAATCGGCAATGCCAGCAGGTAATCGGTCCAGCCAAATTGGGAGAGCACGCCCACTAGTTCTTCCCTTCAATCGCGGCGTTTGCAGGCTTAACCGCCACAGTGACGGCGGCTCCAGCCTGCGAATAGCCCGGCCTCACCATCGCGATCGTGTGATTCACCGGCTGCTCAAGAATCTGCAAAAACGGCTTGGGATATAGCCCGATCCAGAACGCCATAATCAGGAGCGGCACAAACGTCAGCACTTCCCGCGGTGTGAGATCGTGCAATTTTTCATTCTTCGGATTGGTCACCGGCCCAAAGAACACCCGCTGGTAAAGCCACAGCAAATACGCAGCCGCCAGCACGACTCCCGGCACAGCCCAAGCGCCCCAGCGCCAGTTCTCCATGAAGGTCCCTTGCAGAATCGTGAATTCGCCGACAAAACCATTCAGCAACGGCAATCCCATCGAAGAAAGAAACATGATCATGGTGATCGTCGCATACACCGGCATCACATTCGAGATGCCGCCGTACTCCGCGATCTCGCGCGTGTGCCGCCGCTCGTAAAGTATGCCGACAATCAAGAACAAAGCGCCGGTCGAAATCCCATGATTAACCTGCTGCAGCACCGACCCGCTCAGCCCCAGTGGAGTGAGCGCAAAAATCCCCAGCGTGCAGAAGCCAAGGTGGCTAACCGACGAATACGCCACCAGCTTCTTCATGTCCTTCTGCATCAGCGAAACCAGCGCCCCATAAATAATGGCGATGATCGAAAGTGCAATCATCCACCCGCGCACTTTCGTATGCATCAGCACGTCGGGAAAGAATGGCAGCGAGAAACGAATGAAGCCATACGTCCCCATCTTCAGCAGAACGCCGGCCAGAATGACCGATCCTGCCGTCGGCGCCTCCACGTGCGCATCCGGCAGCCAGGTGTGGAAGGGGAACATCGGCACCTTGATGGCAAAGGCGAAGAAGAATGCAAAGAACAGAACTGTAGCGATCGTCGGCCCATATGCCGGATCGGAATAAATTTTCGGCGCGGTCTGGTACAGCGCCGTCAGGCTGAACGTGTAAATACCTGTCAGCGCGTGGTGATGGAAATATAGAAACAGAATGCCCAGCAGCATCAGCACCGAACCAGCCAGCGTATACAGAAAAAACTTGATCGCGGCGTAAAGCTTGCGCGGACCGCCCCAGATGCCGATCAGCAAATACATCGGCACCAGCATCGCTTCCCAGAAGACGAAGAAGAGGAAGAAATCGAGCGCCATGAAAACGCCGAGCATGCCAGTCTGCAGAATCAAAAACCAGATGTAATATTCTTTCACTCGATTCTCGATCGCCGTCCACGACGAAAGAATCGAAATCCAGCCCAGCAGCGTCGTCAGCATGATGAGCAGAAAAGAAATACCATCAATGCCGATCACGTAGCCCGCGCCAATCGTGGGAATCCAGTTGTTGGGCGTGCCCTCGATGAACTTGAAGCCGGGTTCGAGGCGCTGCGCCCAGAACATCGGCACCAGCGGCAGCGAAATCAGAAAGCCGCCGAGCGCGAAGAAATTCGCAATCCAGCGGATCGCTTCCTTATTCTCCTTCGGCACAAACAGAAGAACCAGCGCGCCCACCAGCGGCGTAATAAGAATGATCGAGAGTATGTGAGTTTGCATGTTAGCTTCGAACTTCGAGCTACGACCTTCGAGCACTGCGCGATATTGCCCGAAGCTCGTAGCTCACAGCTCGCGGCTTAGTGATACACGTAATAAAACACGAACCCTACCAGCCCCGCCGTCATCACCAGCGCATACCATTGCACCAGCCCCCACTCAAAAAGCCGCGCGAACCAGGAGAAAGGCAATGTCGAGTAAGCAACGCCGTTAACGAACAATCCGTCAATAATCCACTTATCCCACCAGCCGGAAATCGTCCCCGATAGCCGAGTAATCCGTCCCGCGGCATTCACCGCGCCATCAATCACGTGAGTATCGAACCACGCCGACGCCTCGCCCAATCCCAGCACGCCCAGCCGAGCCTTACCCAGCTTTCGACGCCCTGTAAAAACATAGTCGTATCCCTCGTCCACGTAGTATTTGTTCAGCAGCACGGTATACACTCGGGGCGCTGCGGCGGCGATCGGTTCGACGTAATCTTTGTCGGCATGACGATAACTTCTCCACGCCATGCCCCAGCCCAGTCCGGCTGCGCCGAGCGACAGCCCCATCAGCAACCATTCCGTACCGGTGTTGTGCTCCTCTTGCACTCCAGTCGCCAGTTGGGCCGTTTGCCCTTCTTGCTGCAGCACACGAGCCTCGCCGGCAAACACCGGCTCGAGAAATGCCGTAAATCGGTCCGATCCGCCCAGGCTGTGCGGCCATCCCAGCCATCCCGCAACGAGTGCGCACAGCGCCAGCGCCACCAACGGCGCCGTCATCGATATCGGCGATTCATGAATATGATGTTCCGCTTCATGGCTCATTCGCGGCCGTCCATGAAAAGTCAGATACATCAGCCGGAACATATAGAACGCCGTCATCAGCGCCGTCGCGTAGCCGACCACCCAGAGCAGTCGGTACGCGCCGCCCTCGCGCGACCACGTCTCCCACAAAATCGCGTCCTTGGAAAAAAATCCGGCAAACGGAAAAATGCCAGCAATCGCCAGCGTCGCGATGAACATGGTGCGATGAGTAACCGGAATGCGATGCCCAAGGTCGCCCATCTTTCGCATATCCTGCTCGCCGCTCATCGAGTGAATCACCGAGCCCGCGCCAAGGAACAACAGCGCCTTGAAAAACGCATGCGTAAAAACGTGAAACACACCGGCGGCAAACGCTCCCACTCCAAGCGCCAGAAACATATAGCCGAGCTGAGAAACGGTTGAGTAGGCCAGCACGCGCTTAATGTCGTTCTGCACCAGCCCAATCGACGCGGCAAAAATCGCTGTCAGCGCACCCACAATCGCCACCGTCTTCATCGACGTGGGCGCCAGCACAAACAGCGCATTCGAGCGCGCCACCATATACACGCCCGCCGTCACCATCGTCGCCGCATGGATCAGCGCCGACACCGGCGTCGGCCCCTCCATCGCATCCGGCAGCCAGATATAAAGAGGAAGCTGCGCAGACTTACCGCACGCGCCCACAAAAAGCAGCAGTGTTGCCGCGGTAATAATCGGATCGCCAATCGCAAAGTGTCCGCTTCGCGCCGCCGCCGTCACATCAATAAACCGCAGCGAGCCCAGATACCACGCGATAAAGAACATGCCCAGCAGAAATCCCGCATCGCCGATGCGGTTCACAATAAATGCCTTTGCCGCCGCATCGCTGGCCGACTTGCGATGAAAATAAAATCCAATCAGCAGATACGAACACAACCCCACGCCTTCCCAGCCAACGAAAAGCAGCACATAGTTATTCGCCAGAATCAACGTCAGCATCGAGAACATGAAGAGATTGAGATACCCAAAAAAGCGGTAGTATCCGCCCTCATGCGCCATATATCCAGTCGAATAAATGTGAATCAACATCCCTACGCCGGTCACAAACAGCAGCCAGATGCTCGATAGCGGATCGAGCAGAAACCCCGCGTCAGCCTGAAACGCCGCGGGAGTTCCATCGTGAGTGGTGTAAGTCAGGTGCCCGGTGTCGGTGCCGAGCCAGGTATACAAGATAGTCTGATACGGCTGATGATAATGCGCGTCGGTCGACGACCATGCCGAATACTGCCGAACCGCGCCGCACGCCATCACAAATGCCAGCACGATCGTACCCACGCACACCGCGCTCACCGTCTTCTTCTGCAGCCTGCGCCCGAAGAAAAACATGACCGCCGCCCCGAAGGCCGGCAGCAACGGAATCAGCCAGACGTGAGAAAGAAATAGCATTTAGCTCTCAGCTCTCAGCTCTCAGTTTTGAGTTCTTAGCTTGAACCATTCGGCTTTAGCTAAGAGCTGAAAGCTGAGAGCTGACAGCGCCCTTCTACCACTTCAACAAATTCACCTCGTCAATATTCACCGTCTCCTTATTGCGGAAGAAGGCGATCAGAATTCCCAACCCCACCGCGGCCTCAGCGGCGGCATCCGTAATCACAAAGATGGCGAAAACCTGGCCATGCACGCCTCCCCATAACCGCGAGAAGGCCACCAGATTCAGGTTCACCGCATTCAAAATCAACTCAATCGACATCAGCACAATCACCACATTCCGCCGCGTGAGCACGCCAATTACGCCCAGCAGAAACAAAGCCGCCCCGAGTACTAAATAATGAAGCGTCGTAATGTGCAGCATCGATTCCATAACTAAGTCCTCAGCGAGGTACTAGGTACTGAATACTGCCTCTCAAATCCTCTTCTTCGCCATCACCACCGCCCCAATAATCGCCACCAGCAACAGCAGCGAAGCGATCTCAAAGGCGAACATATATTGCCCATATAACATGGTCGCTACTTGCTGCGTATTGTCGCCTTCCACAATCGATAATGCGCGGTCAGGAAAAATGCTCGTTCCCTTCGTATAGACGGCAATAAGTAATCCGCCCAGCGCCGTAGCCGCGATCATCCCAACCACCCACTGGCTGTTGAACTGCCGCTCGCGCACTGACCGGTCAATGCTCACCAGCATGATCACAAACAAGAACAGAACCATGATTCCGCCTGCATAAAGAATGATCTGCACGCCAGCGACAAACGGAGCGTAAAGCATGAGATAAATCGACGCCTGCGCCAGCAGCGTCACAATCAGCGCGAGCGCCGAGTGCACAGGATTCTTCCGCGTGATCACCAGCACGCCCCCGAGGAGCATGATCCCAGACAACATATAAAAGAAGAACGGTGTGGCTACGGGTGCCATATTTTTTCTTGCAGCAGCGCAACACTCGCCGTCAGGATCAAAACGGCTAGCCCCAGCGGCAACAGCACTTTCCATCCCATTTTCATGAGCTGGTCAAAGCGATATCGCGGGAACGTGCCACGATACCAGATATAGAGGTACATGAATGCCGCAACTTTCGCGGCAAACCAGAAAATATCCTGAACTCGTACTCGAACTCCGGGAATGAGCAGCACAAGCCCGATCAATCCCAGCACCGCGCCGAATCCTGCCAGCCCGATCGTCTGAATGCGAAAGAACGGGTGCTTTGGCATCCTCGCCGCATTGAAGAAACACATTGCCGCGAGAAAGATAAACGCCGCCCCAGGAAAAAGCGAAAAGACCAAATCCCAGGTCGAACCATCCAATAGATTCGGAAACGGCCGCAGCCATCCGCCGAGCCACAGCGTCACGGCGATCGAAGAGACCGCGATCATCGCCGAGTACTCCGCCAGAAAGAACAATGACCAGCGGAAGCCGCTGTATTCGGTGTGAAAGCCCGCCGTCAGCTCCGACTCCGCTTCCGCCAAATCAAACGGTGCACGATTGGTTTCCGCAACCATGGCGACGGCGAAAATAAAAAACGCAGTCAGCCCCAGCGGAAAAAACTTAAAAATGAACCACTCGCCCTGGGCCAACTGCGCCTGCACAATACCAATCATGCTCAATGTGCCGGTTCCCGTCGGGTTCAGGCTGGTCATCAGAACCGCTGACACCACGGCCAGCCCCATCGCAACTTCATAGGAAACCATCTGGGCGCTCGAACGCAGCGCACCAATCAATGGATAGTGCGAATTCGAGGCCCACCCGGCCATCACAATTCCCAGCACGCTCAACGACGAAACGCCGAGCATGAAGAGAATTCCAATGTTCATGTCAGTGATGGCATGCGTCGGCCCGAACGGAACCACCACAAAAACCGTGAACGCCGCCAGCACCACAACGAACGGAGCGACCCAGAAAAGCGCCGCATCAGCCTCCGCAGGCATAATGTCTTCTTTCAGCAGCAGCTTCAGTGCATCGGCGATCGGCTGCAGCAATCCGTGCGGGCCAACCCGCATTGGTCCCAGCCGCACCTGCATGTGCGCAAGAATCTTGCGCTCCAGCCAGTTCATCGCGATCACCGCGACCGAGAGCCCCACGAACACCAGCAGGATGTACACCAGCGCCCAGAACATGTTCCCCGCGCCGCCGGGGGTCTGATTGCTGCCGAGATACGATTCGATGTATTGAATGATCGGCGCCATCAGCGGTCCACCTCGCCGAGAACAATGTCGAGCGTGCCAATCACGGCGATCACATCGGCCACCAACTGCCCGCGGCACATCAGGTCGAGCGCTTGCAGGTTCACAAACGACGGTGGCCGCACCCGCACACGATAAGGCTGCGTGGATCCGTCGCTCACAATGAAATATCCCAGCTCGCCCTTCGGCGCTTCAATCGAGTGGTAAACTTCGCCGGCAGCCGGCTTCATCACTTTGGGAACCTTTGCCATGATCGGCCCTTCCGGAATCGCGCCCACGGCCTGCTCGATAATCCGCACTGATTGCCGCATCTCGGCCATGCGCACCAAGTATCGATCGTAAGTATCCCCGTTCTGCCCCGTAGGAATATCGAAGTCAAAGTTTTTATAATTCGCGTAGGGCTGCGCCTTGCGCAGATCCCATTTCACGCCACTGGCACGAAGCACCGGCCCGGTCACTCCCAGCGCGATGCAATCCGCCGCCGAAATCTTCCCGACATTCTTCGTGCGCTCCACCCAGATGCGGTTCGTCGTCAGCAACTCTTCGTACTCATCAATCTTCGGCCGAAAGAAATCAAGAAAATTCGTAACTTCTTTTTCGAAACCGTTATAGGTTTCGTACTGCAGTCCGCCGATTCGGAACGCATGTGTGGTCAGCCGCGCCCCGCAATACTTCTCATAAATCTTGAGAATCTCTTCCCGATCGCGGAACGTATAGAACAATGGCGTGATCGCGCCAATATCGAGCGCGTGCGTCCCCAGCCAGAGCTGGTGGCTCGCAATTCGATTGAGTTCCGTCAGGATGACGCGCACATACTGCGCCCGCGGCGGCGCTTCCACGTTCAGAAGTTTCTCAACCGTCTCGCAGTACCCCAGCCCGTTCGATACCGCCGCCACATAATCCATGCGATCGACGTAGGGATTGAACATCGTATACGTCCGATGCTCTCCGATCTTCTCCACGCCGCGGTGCAGATAACCGATCACGCACTCAAGACCAAGAACTTTTTCGCCATCCAGCCGCAGAATCACTCGCAGCACTCCGTGCGTCGCGGGATGCTGAGGGCCCATATTGATGACGAGTTCGTTCGCATCCAGAAACGGCTTCTCGGGAGTTTCGAGATCGAGATGCGAGAGCGCGCTGTTCCGGTCGGTCATTATGCTTTAATTTCTAATTTTCACTGGCCGCTCTCAATGCCAAGGTTGATCTGCACCCACTCATCATCCTGCTTCAAAATGCTGTAATCCTTGCGCAGCGGATGTCCCTTCCATCCTTCGGGAAGCAAAATGCGCTTCATATCCGGATGGCCATCGAACTTGATGCCAAACATGTCGTACACTTCGCGCTCCAGCCAGTTGGCCGTCGCCCAGATCGGCACGGAACTCGCCACGCTCTCGCCGTCGACAATTTGCGTCTTCACTCGAATCCGTTCGTTGCGCGCGTAAGAGTAGAGTACCCACACCAGATCGAATTGCTTCTCGCGCTGCGGATAGTGAACCGCAGTGATATCCACGCAGTAATCGAATTGCTCTTCATTCCGAAGCACCTGCAGAATCTCCGGAATCAGCGATCGATCCACGACCATGTAATTCTGCCCAAGATACGTCAGCGGCTCGATCCCCGACCCGTACATGCCTTTGAGCTTCGCAATCATCGGCGAATCCCACGATGTCGGCGCGGGCGCGGGTGGCTTTGGCGGCGCGGCTGCAGGTTTTACTGCTGGCGTGGAAGGCGCAGTGGCTGCGGGTTTCGCAGGAGTTGCAGAAGCTGGAGTAGCGGCAGATGGAGCCGCTGGTGTCGAAGCTACTTTATCGGAAGGAGTCTTTACATCTGCTTGAACCGATCCAGATGTAGTCGCCTTCACGCCGCCGGGAACAGCGGGTTGATCCGCCGTCGGCTTCGATTCACCTTCCGGCATCGGCGAAGAGGGCGATTTGATGTCGTCCGGCATAGCTCGGGAGAGGCACGAACCTCCAGGCTTTTGAGGGTAAGGAGAGAACGATAACTTTTATCAGCTTGAGAGAGGTGTGTCAACGAGTTTGGCGAAGATTGAATAGCTCACTTCCGTTCTGGTTGATTTCGTCGGTTGATTGCCATGAGCCGCAGAGCTTGGAACGATTTTGGGTTATCATTCTCGGAAGGATCGATTATGGAAGCAGATGAGAAAGCCTGTCCGGTGTGCGGTGAGACCATTAAAGCGGTGGCTGTGAAGTGCCGTTACTGCAATACTGATCTTGCTGCGTTTGCGGCGACCAAAGCACAGGAAACCGAAAAGCCGCTATTCTCCGGTCACCCAGCGGCCATCTACAGCGCTGTCCAACTGGTGCCATTTCTCATCGTGATCGCCCTGGGAGCCGCGATTGGCTACTCGCTCAAATCGCAAGACGTCAGGAATGGCGTCTGGTACACGGCCCTGGGTTGCGTAGTGCTATGTATCCTTATCTTCCTCAACTTCTACATAAAAAGTCTGCGGACTCACTACCTGATCACGTCTCAGCGGGTGAAACTCGAGCGAGGAGTTCTCTCCAAGCGCCAAGAGAGCCTGGAATTGTTCCGCATCGACCACTTCGAGTTAGTCAAACCGCTGGGAATGAGGTTGCTCGGTCAGGCGGAACTGCATTTGTTCTCGTCGGATGCCGAACTCAATAACTTCTATATCTATGGCGTTCCGAACCTCGAATCGCTGTCAGAGACTTTGCGAGAGTGCCAGCTTCGCGAACGCGCGCGACGCGGCCTGACGACATTCGTCAAAGCATAGATTGCGGAGTTTGCTGACCGTCCTGGTATGGAGTTACACCCATTCCAGCGCGCCCTTTTTCCAAATCCATATATAACCGGCGATCAGAATAACCAGAAAGATCAGCATCTCCGCCAGCCCAAACACGCCCAGCGCTTTGAACTTCACCGCCCAGGGAAACAGAAAAATCGTTTCCACATCGAACACCACAAACAGGATGGCAACAATGTAGTAGCGCACGGTATAGCGACCGCGCGCATTATCGATGGGGTCAATGCCGCACTCGTACGGCATCAGCTTGCTCTTACTGGGATTATCCGGCCGCACCAGTTTGGCCGCCAGCAGCGTGAGCGGCAGCATCACGCCAATCACTGCCATAAAAATAAAGATAGGAACGTAATTCTGCGGCATAGGCCACCTGTCGCTCGATTCCCCGCGCAGCTTGCGACGGTCCATCGAGCAGCCAATCTTACCGCCGATTCCTCGCAACTTCAACCGGCAACCACTCACGGTAAATTGTGCAGTTTATTTTCTTTGTGTCCTTGGCGATACCTTTGCGCGCTTTGCGGTTAAGAGCTTTAAAGCTTTTGACCGCAAAGGCCGCAAAGAAATTTCCGCAAAGTTCGACGAAGAACAATGAACGCCCCGAAACTGCACCACTACCCGATTCACCCGTCCACAATGTAACCCCGCCCCTGCCAGCCCACCTGAATCACTTTGCCATCCTCCACCAGAATTGGCACGGTGCGCTGGCCGCCCGAAATCTCGCGCATGCGCCGCCGGGCTTCCTGATCGGCCTCTATGTCGTACTCCACAAACTCGCTGCGCTTCCACTCCAGCCACTCCCGCATCTCGCCGGTATGCGGACAGCGGACGGTCCCATAAAGTTCAAGTCTGGCCACGGCTCAACCCCTCCAGTGACTCCCGGATCGTATGGTAAATCGGAAGCCTGCACTTCCTGAATCCGCGGAATATAGTCGCAATTCTTGAGCCGCGTCCTTCGCGGCGAAGGATCTCCCTCCAGTAATGATGCCATGTCCACTCTGTTTGGTGCCGGGAGGGGGAATCGAACCCCCACAGAGCTTTCGCCCCTGCGGATTTTAAGTCCCTTACGCATGAATAATCAATGACTTAGACGGGCTGCGACTACATGCTACGAACTACTCCGAATGACGCGCCTGTCAAGGGTTTCCGAGGATTGGCATCGCCGTCAGTCGCAACTCGTCGGGGTTGCTGATAGGCACGAAACTGGCACAATGGGTCGGGTGCTGATCGTGCCGGGGGTTTTGAGTGTAGTGGCCTGATTGCGACAGTTACCTCTCCCACCCTTATGCCTGATGCAAAAGAAAAGCCGCCCGAGACCGAGCGGCCATTCTATGCTGGTTGACTCACTGCGTTCACTTCGCCGCCACCTAAGGTAGACTGGGTTGCGGCTACTTGCGCCTTCACTTTCTGCAGAGTCTCGCCTGTAGCCCGAACCTCGCTGTTGAACACCGAAGCCGCCAGGTTCAGCGTGTGCGAGATACTGCCCGCCGCGGCCGTGGCCGTTGCCTGGGGTGGCAAACCGAACGCGCCCCGAACCGTGGCTGCGCCCTTCACGTTCAACGTGGTGGCCGGTTTCGTGGTGCCGATGCCAACCTTCCCCGTCGCTCCCGTACCCAACTGGAATAACAGGGAGTTCCCCAGCGTCGTGCTGTTAGTCCAGATGGGAATGTAGTCAGCCCGATTCGCCCTTCTTCTATTATTCTTGCGGGTCGTATACGGCAGTCCAGGAGATTGTGACGGTTACCTGGTCCTGAGCGCTTGACGGGTTATTGATTATCGTGGAGTACCCTGTAAACGCAACCTGCTTGTTTACACCAGTCAAATTCCCAAACGGAAAACTGAAGTTGAAAGATCCCCCCGATCCTGCGGCCTGTGTGCCGAAGAACCCGGTAACGTCAACACTACAACTGTCTCCTGTCACAAGGCCGCACTGCACGACCTGAATAGATAAATTGACGTTGGCATCAAACAAAGCAAACCCATTCGTGCCGCATCCAGGGGC
>Ga0182024_10004602_pt1 | contig 31579 bp, 32 predicted proteins | sample P32metaG_FD_120480 | JGI IMG/M metagenome (GOLD analysis project Ga0182024, IMG submission 120480) | Permafrost microbial communities from Stordalen Mire, Sweden - P3-2 metaG (Illumina Assembly) | ecosystem: Environmental > Terrestrial > Soil > Wetlands > Permafrost | place: Sweden: Stordalen...
ATGTCTTCGGGCTTCTTGTAGTCCGCCAGTAACTTGTCAATGAGTTTAAGGTCGATTGCCATCGGGTCTCCTTATTGTGATCCCTTCGATGGCCGTTTACACAGTTAAATTTACACCCTCTCCTGCTGACCATATTTGGCCGCGTGACCCCAGGTAGTCACCGGATCCGTTCTGGTCCGAAGCGGAGGCGGCATCCGTTGGCTTCTCCACATCTGCCGCTTTGGTCGTCCGCGTGCCTTCCTAATGCGCGTGATGAGCAACCTACTCCCCCGCACGATGAAAACGACTCAACTGGAATTCGCCACACCTGAGCGCCGCGGCACGAGGGTGTTGACCGGGAACCGGATGCTTGTGTTGGCGGCAACTCTGCTGACGCTCTCGATCACAGCGGCGGCCCAGTTCACCACCGCCCCCGGCAGCCCCTTCGCGGTGGGTTCGGACGCCGCTTCCATCGCCGTGGGGGATTTCAACGGGGATGGCAACCTGGACCTCGCCGTCGGGAGCGTCGCGAGCCAAAGCGTAACGATTTTCCTTGGGAACGGCGCGGGTGGGTTCAGCGCTGGGACCCCCGTCGCGGCGGGATTATTCCCCTATTCCGTGGCAGTGGGAGACTTCAACGCGGATGGAAAGCTCGACCTGGTTGTCACCGACGCCAGTAGCAACACCGTGACGGTTCTCCTTGGGAACGGCGCGGGCGGGTTCAGCCCCGCTCCGGGGAGCCCCTTCGCGGCGGGTCCAGACCCCTTTTCCCTGGCAGTGGGCGATTTCACGGGGAGTGGCAAGCTGGACCTCGCCGTGGCCAACGCCGGGCACGACGTAACGGTCCTCCTTGGAAACGGCACGGGTGGGTTCGGCTACGCTCCGGGGAGCCCCTTCGTGGCGGGCTCGGACCCCGATTCCATCGTGGTGGGCGACTTCAACGGAGACGGCAAGCTGGACTTGGCCGTCGCCAACGCCCGCGGCAACAACATAACGGTTCTTCTGGGGGACGGCACGGGTGCGTTCAGCCCCGCTCCGGGCAGCCCCTTCGCGGCGGGTGCAAATCCGACTTCCGTCGCCGTGGGGGACTTCAATGGAGATGGCAAACTGGACCTCGCCGCCACCAACGCCGGCAGCAACGGCGTCTCGGTTCTCCTGGGGAACGGCTCGGGCGGGTTCAGCCCCTCCCCGGGCAGCCCCTTTCCGGTTGGATCCCTCCCTTATTCCCTGGTAGTGGGCGACTTCAACGGGGATAGTAACCTGGATCTCGCCATCGCCAACACCATTAGCAACAGCGTAACGGTTCTCCTGGGGAACGGCTCGGGTGGGTTCAGTGCCGCCCCGGGGAGCCCCTTCGCAGCGGGTTCAGAACCCTATGCGATCGCGGTGGGGGACTTCAACGGGGATGGTAAGCCGGACCTCGCCGTGACAAGTTATTACGGCACTGTCACGGTGTTCCTCAACACTTTTTCCTACGCCTGCACCAACACCGCCGCGCCGGTGATCACTTCCGTCAATTCGGCGAGCGCCTACGGAGGGCACTCCTTTTTCACCTCCGGCTCCTGGCTGGAGATCAAGGGCGCCAACCTTGCCAACCCCAACGACCCGCGGCTCCTCGCCGCCACGAATCGCGGCCAGTGGAGGTTGAGCGACTTCAATGGAGTGAACGCTCCCACCGTGCTTGACGGAATCAGCGTCAGCATTAACGGAGAGCCGGCCTACGTTTGGTATCTCTCCCCGGCGCAGCTCAATGTGCAGGCGCCGGAAGAGCCGGCCACAGGCAATGCCGCCATCACTGTAACAAACTGCAAGGCGACCAGTGCCCCCTGGACGTTGACCTACCTGGCGACCGCCCCCGGCTTGCTTGCGCCGCCGAATTTCAACGTGGGAGGCACGCAATACATGGTGGCTACCTTCGCTTCGGATGGCGCTTATGTCTTGAATACCAGCGCCGGCGCAACGCTTGGCCTGATTAGCCGGCCGGCGATGCCCGGGGATTTGATCGTCGCGTACGGCGTCGGGTTTGGCGATGTGACTCCGTCGATCCTGCCGGGGATCATCGTCCAGAAGGCCAACGCTCTGGTCAACCCCGTCGCGTTTTCCTTCGGATCGGCGAATGCGGCGCTCACATTCTCCGGACTGGCGGGCGGCTTCATAGGACTCTACGAGTTCTACATCACGGTGCCACCCGGTCTTGCGGCCGGCGATTACCAGATCACCGTGACGCAGAACGGTACCAGGGTGCCGCAGACTTTGTTCCTGACCGTAAACTAACGCGAGCACAGGTGGGGCAGGTTGCCAACCGGTCGCCAACCGGCGCGCAGGATGGCAGAGGTTGCCGACGTGCGCGGCACTCAGTTGTCCGTGGGGGACTTGCGAGCCTGATCGATCACCAGGAAGTCCAGGGGCGCCTTGCGTGCGTCCAGCTTCAGGCCGGCTTGCTGGAGAGCGTCCATCAACGACGCGAAGGTGTTGCCGTCCACCAGGCGAAGGACTTCGGGGGGAAGCACCAGGCCCGCGCTGATCGCCACGCGGATCAGCATGGCTTGATAGTCCTCCGGCGTGACCTCCAACGTCACATCGTACTTGCCTTTGAGCTCGGTGAGATTGACGATGGGGCGGTCCAGGTACCGCTCCAGGATGGTTGCGAGCTGATCCGAGGTGATCTTCTTGGCGTCGAATTTGTTGTTCGCGAAGGTGTAGGATGAGCCGTGACCCAGGTCCACCGACACCCCCGCGCTGCTGCCCGATGCCGCCACGTTGGTCGTGGGCGGGCCGTCGTCGCCGGGGCTGGACGGCACTTCTTTGAGCTTGAGGGGAGGCTTCCCGATTACCAGCGCATACACCGGCAGCTCTTTCTTTTCGCGATGAAACTTCAATCCGAAGCGGTCCGTCAGCAGGGCCTGCAACATTTCCGGGATCTGATCGGAGGTTGCGCCGGCCGGCAGCTTGGCGTTGAGATCGAAGCGGTCGGTTCCGGCCCAATCCGGCCCGGAAATCTGGTAGGCCTTCACCCGGTAGGCCATCGCGACGTAGTCCTTGAACGTGAAGGAAACGATGCGCGCCTGCGATCCGTCCAGACGCAAGCCGATGTTGACCGAATTCTGCACGGAGGGCGGCGCGGAAGGCCGCACCGAGGCGACCTCGAACTCCAGCGTCGCGGCTGGGGTTTGGCCCCAGACCGCCAGCGCTCCGAAGGCGACGAACAGAAACTTCTTCATGATTGGATTTTACGAAAGCCGGGGCGGGAAAGTTTCTTCCTGCCTGGTCCGCTCGAAACTCGGCCGTTACGAGATCCTTGCGCCCATCGGCGCTGGCGGCATGGGCGAGGTGTAGCGCCCCCCCGACCCGAGAATGGCGGCAATTCACGGTCGTGCGGAACTGGTGGGCGCAGTTGAAGAAATAGAGCCGCTACGCTTCGGGATTCGCTGAATCGTCCGGCCGAGTTGCTGGCGCGCCAGATCGAGCTCATAGGCGCCCTGGAGGTTCATCCAGAAATCGGCCGACATGCTGAAATACCGGCGGAGGCGAAGGGCTGTATCCGCGGTCATGCTGCGCTTTCCGGCCGGGCGCTTCGCGGAAAGGCCAATCTCCTCCAACTCGTCGGCGGGGATTTCTCCGGGGTGAATAGGTGTGCGCGCCATGGTCAATCCTTTCGTTCAGTGATGACCTTTGATACCACTTTAGCCCGCATTTCTCCCAGCCCGTCAGGCGATATGGCGCTCGCGCGTGCCGTGTCGAGACCTTCTCGACACCACTGTCGGCTGACAGTGCGGTGTCGAAGGGAGTGCGTCGGCAGGAGTGCCGACGCTGCACGCAAATGAGCGCCGCAAATGTGCGTGCGCCACATGCTCGACGAGCGATGCCCTTGAAAACTTAACGCCGCTGACGATCGGTTCGGACAAGTCGCCGCGCCCTTAAATCGGAATGCCGATGCGCCAGAGGTCGTAGGCGAGGGCCTGGCGCGTATACAGCCAGCGCTCGGTCCAGCCGGTAGGCGGGCGGGCTTCGGGGCGCGGAGAGCCGAACACCTGCATGCCCTGGGTCTCCAGCAGTTTCTTGACGCGATATATATGATAGCCGTCGCTGACGACGATGCAGGAGCGGAGATTCATGCGGCGCATGATCTCGGCGGCGGCGGCGATGCTTTGCACGGTGGTCTCGCCCTCGGATTCGACCAGGATGGATTCGGAGGGGACGCCGTGGCGGGCAAGATAGGCATGGGCCACTTCGCCTTCGGTGAAGCTGGGGTCGCCGCCCTTGCCTCCGGTGGTCAGGATGCGCGGCGCGAGGTTCTGGAGATACAGGAACAGCGCGTGATTGAGGCGGGCTTCGAGAACCGGCGACGGCCGGCCGCGATATTCGGCCGCGCCTAAAACGACGATCACGTCGGCGGGTTGGGCCTCATCGACGGTGGATTGCAGGCGGATCTGGCGCGCGACCGAGGCGACCTGGAGGCCCGCGCCGGCCAGGGCGAGGACGCCGATTCCTGCAACGGCAGTGAGGAGCGGCCGCTTCATGCGTTATGCTGGGCGTTCAGAATCATTGTAGCCGTGAAGTAAAGCGTAGCTGTGAAGTAAAGTGTAGCCGTGAAGGATAGTGTAGCCGTGATGCACACGCTGCTTAGCGACAAGAACCCGCTGCTCAAGGAAGTCCGCCGCGCGGCCGCGCGGGGAGAACTGACCTCGGGCGGAGGGCCTACGGATGGCCTGGCGGTGGCGGAGGGATTCTATCTATTGGAGGAGGCGCTGGGCAGCCGCCGCGAGATTCCGGTGGTGATCGCGGCGGAAAATGTGCTGGCGACGGTGGCCACGCACCTGCGGGGGCTGAAGCGGACGCGCGTGGTCGCGGTGAGCGAGGCGGCATTCGCGACTCTGGCCACGACTGAGACGCCGCAGGGGGTGATCGCGCTGGTGCGCCCGCCCCAATGGACTCTGGATCAGTTGGTGCGCGGCAAACCGCTTGTGATGGTTCTCGACGCCGTGCAGGACCCCGGCAACGCGGGCGCCATCGTGCGCGCGGCGGAGGCCTTCGGGGCCACCGGTGTGGCTCTTCTCAAGGGGAGCGTGAATCCGTACAATCCCAAATGCCTGCGAGCCTCGGCGGGGTCGATGTTCCGGCTGCCGGTGGTGGCGGGAATCGACGAGAGCCTGCTGGCGGCGGCGTTCGAGCAGAAGCGGGTGGCGCTGTATGCGGCGCTGCCTCGCGCGGAGCGATCCATCGCGGAGGCGGATTTCACCGGCGCGTGCGCGATCGTCATCGGCAGCGAGGGGCACGGCGTCAGCAAGAGGATCGAGAAGAAGGCCATCGGCGTGCGCATTCCGACCAGCGGAGTGGAGTCGCTGAACGCCGCGGTGGCGGCCGGGGTGTTGCTGTACGAGGCGCAGAGACAGAGGACGCTGCGATGAGTTTGTTTGACGCCTCGCCCGTCGGTTCCGGCAATGAGTCGCCTATCGATAAGGGCCGGCCGCTGGCGGAGCGGCTGCGTCCGGAACGTTTGGAAGACTTCGTGGGCCAGCAGCATATTCTCGGCCCGGGCAAGCCTCTGCGGGTACAGATCGAGCGGGACCAGTTGCAATCGCTGATTCTGTGGGGCCCTCCGGGAGTGGGGAAAACCACGCTGGCTCGGCTGGTGGCGCGCATGACTCGCGCCGAATTCATTCCCTTCAGCGCGGTGCTCAGCGGGATCAAGGAGATCAAGGCGGTGATGGCCGACGCCGAGCGATTGCGGCGCTCCGGCCGTCGCACGGTGGTGTTTGTCGACGAAATTCACCGCTTCAATAAAGCCCAGCAGGACGCGTTTCTGCCCTACGTGGAGCGAGGCGACATCATCCTGATCGGGGCCACGACGGAGAATCCTTCCTTTGAAGTGATCTCGGCGCTGCTTTCGCGGTCGAAGGTGTACGCGCTGCGCGCGCTGACCGTGGAGGAGATCGTCACGCTGCTGACCCGGGCGCTGAAGACGCTGGAATTGTCGGCTCCGGAAACGCTGCTGGAGCAGATCGCCATTTTCTCGAACGGCGATGCGCGCACGGCCTACAACATTCTGGAGCTGGCCTCGGCGGTGGCGCACGACGGGGTGCTCGAGCCCGAGGCGGTGGAGAGCGCCATCGAGCGCAAGACGCTGCTCTACGACAAGAGCGGCGAGGAGCACTTCAACCTGATATCGGCGCTGCACAAGAGCGTGCGGTCGTCCGACGCGGATGCGGCGCTGTACTGGCTGGCGCGGATGCTGGAAGCCGGCGAGGACCGGCTGTACATCGCCCGCCGGCTGGTGCGCATGGCCATTGAAGATATCGGGCTGGCCGATCCGCGGGCGCTGGAGCAGGCCATCGCGGCGCAACAGGCCGCGCATTTTCTGGGCGTGCCGGAGGGCGATCAGGCGCTGGCGCAAGCGGCGATTTATTTGTCGGTGGCGCCCAAGTCGGACGCGGCGTATAGGGCGCTGAACAAGGCCATGGAGACGGTGGCGAACTCGACCGCGGAGCCGGTTCCGATGCAGCTTCGCAATGCTCCGACGCGGCCGATGAAGGAGTGGGGATACGGGGAAGGCTACCAGCACGCGCACAACTTCGAGGACGCGATGAACACCATGGAGTGCCTGCCGGAGAATCTGCGCGGGACGGTGTTTTACGAGCCGGGCGGGCGCGGGATGGAGCAGCGAATCGCGGAACGGCTCAAAGAGATCCGGGAGCGGAGAAAAGAGGGCGGGAAGTAGGCCGGAGTTGCCCGCTGCCCTTGCGTAAAACGGGCGATAATGGATTCGTGTACGTTCCGCGAGCATTTGCTCACCAAGCCGAGTTCGAAGCGGCAGTCGCCCGTGTGGCGCGAACGCTGGGGCCGCAGTTCCTGAGCGTTACGCCGACGCTAGGCTCCGATTGGCAGGGCGAGCCAGCCGTTTTCTTCCTGGTCGTACTGTCGGATGCCGCCAGCCGGCGCGACCAAATCCTGCAAGCTACGGATCAGGTTTCGAAGGCTATCCGTCAACAGGTTCAGCCATTGGAGGAGTGGGGGGTTCTACCCTTCTTCAATTTCCGCAGCCAATCCGAGCAAGCAAAAATTGACAGACATTCTTTGGCGTCGTAAATGGCGCTAGCCGACGATCTTCTGGCGCTCGCCCAGGACATCGCCGACCTGCCTTCCGTCGAGCGACGCCAGGCAAACATCCGAAGAGCGACTTCAACCGCCTACTATGCGCTCTTCCATCTGTTGATCTCAGAAGCGATCCTCAATTGGGCGCGCCCCGAACTCAGGCCGATCCTGGGACGGCTTTTCGACCATGGACCGATGTACAACGCCTCCCTAAACAAGGAGGCCGAACTCAACGGCTATTTGAATGACAACCCTCCCGACAGTCCCGAGCGCACAGTGGCCGAGCACCTGCTCATCGTCGTATCAACCTTCACGCAGGCGCAGCAACGCCGCATAGACGCCGATTACAGCTTTCGAAAAGACGTGGAGGAGGCCGAGATGCTGACGCAATTCGAAGCCGTTGCGCGAGCATTCGAGAGTTGGCGCACCATCCGCGATGAACCAACCGCGCAGGCTTACCTTCTTTCCATGCTTGGCAACAAAGATCGCCGCGAGAAGAAGCCAGCTCCACCCAGGAAAAAGTTGCGCAAGTCGAAACGGCCGCCGTCCCTTTGACCTGCCGCCGCATAGCCCTCTGTTCCACGGGGTTTTTCGCTAGGGCGCGATTTTCTTCAGCAGCTCGTGGATTTCCCCTTCCACGCTTGCGGGCGGACGATCGGCCAGAGCCGTTTGAAATTCCTGGATTGCGGCGTCGTGCTCACCGCCGGGCAAGAGCGCCAATCCCAGGTGATAGTGGAACGTTGCGTTGTTCGGCTGGGATTGAAGCGCGGAACGGAATGCAGTCAAGGCTTCGTCGAGCTGATTCTTCTTGAGATACGCCCAGCCCAGGGTGTCCTGAATTTCCGCGGAGTCCTTCACTTGTTGCGCCGCCCTCCGGGCCAGGTCGAGCGCGCGATCGGGGTCGCCGCCCTTCTGCGCGATCAGGTAGGCCAGATTGTTCAGCGCGACCGGCTGATTCGGATCGAGCTTCAGGATCTGCTCATAGAGGGGAAGCGCTTGCTCGGGGCGGCCAGTCCCGTCCATCAGGAGCGCGAGCTGCACCAGAACCTTCGTGTCCGTGGGATTTAAGTCCGCGGCGGCTTTGAACAACCGAATTGCCTCGTTCAAATCGCCTTTGCGGCGGTTAGCTTCTCCCATGCGAAAGAGAATTGCGGCCCTTTGTGCAGTGTTCGGGTCGGAATCCAACACCCTTTGCAATTCCGCAATCGCCAGATCGTACCGCTCCGCACGCACGTATACATTGCTGAGCATCAATCGCAGATCCGTCCGATCGGGACGTTTCGCGATTTCCTCCTGCAAGAGTTGGACGGCGTCGATGGGCCGGTTCTCCGATTCATACGATTCGACCAGACCGGCGAGGCCACGAGAGTCCTCCGGGTCCAGACGGTAGAGCTGGCGAAACAGGTCTTCCGCTTCCTTGAATCTGCCCTGTTGGAAGCATTCATAGGCGCGTTGCGCCGCGGCGTCATTGGCGCTGTGAGTGGTCGGTCGTAGGGGTGCGGGCGCTGGATCCTGGCCTCGCAGAAAGCCTCCGGCGACAGGCAGGAGCGCGGCGAGCACCAGCACCGCGCCGGGGACAGCGCGCAGCAGTCGAGAAGACGGGCGGACGATGTGGGCGGACATGATTTGCTCCATTCGGTTTGGGAGATTGGCGCCGGTTGCTCCGGCGTATCCAGACGCCCCGGCAAATGACATACGGCAGACCTTCAGAATCGCGGAGATGTAATCGGCGGGCTCCGCTCCGTGCGCGAGCACCAGTTCGTCGCAGGCGGCTTCGCGCTCGGCCAGCATGCGCCGCTCGATCCACCACAGCAGGGGATGGAACCAGAATGCCGATACGATGACCCGCGCCACCGCTGCGGAAAGATTGTCGCGGCGCGCGATGTGCGCGAGCTCATGCGCCAGGATCGCGTGCAGCTCGGCTTCGCTCAATTGGTCCGAGAGCTGATCCGGCAGGATCACACCCGGCCACAGCCAGCCGAGGGCTCCGGGGACGCGGTCGGCGGAGGTGATGCGCAGATCTAGGCTCCGGGTCAGGCCCAGGCTGTCTTTTGCACGCTCGAAAGCTTGGGCCTCGGCTAGGTTGGCCTCGCGAACCGAGGGCACTGTCCGCAGCAAGCGTCGCAGCCAGGTTGCCAGGGAAAGCGCGCAGACCAGGGCCCAGAGCAGCAGCAAAGCGTTTCGCAGTAGGTGCGATTCCGTCGCCGTTTCGAGACCAGGCGCGAGCATCGCCGGCAAGGGAGCGCGGGCAATCAGCGATTCGAGGCTGAGGAACGATGGGGCCGGAGGGCTCGCCAGGCAGGCGGCCAACTTGTCTCCGGCCCGATTGAGCCACGGAGTGGGCGTGGCGAACACCAGCAGCGCGGCCAAGAAGATGGCGTGCCGCAATCCCGCGCTGCGCCGCCGAAGCAGCAGCGCCACCACGATCGCTATCGACGCGGTGACTGTGGCGGCAATAAGATGCGCGGTCATGTCTTCTTCCCCAATCGTCCCAGCGCCTTTTCCGCCGCTCGGATATCCGCCAGCGACAGCTTGCCCGATTCCACCAGGTGCGCCATCACCGGCTCCGGCGATCCTCCGAACAGATCGAGCAGATCGTCGATCAACCGCCGGTACACGGATGCACGCGTCAGCAAGGGCTCGAAAATATGAGCGTTGCCGATCTTTTTCACCCGCCGCACGGCCTTCTTCTCCTCCATGCGGTAGATGATGGTCTGGACCGTGGTGTAGGCGGGGCGGTTCTTTTCCGGGAGGCTCTCCTGAATCTCCCGCACCGAAGCCGGACCTAACTTCCACAACTGTTCCAGCAGCTCGAGCTCGAAACGCGTGACTTTGGAAGGATGCATATCCTTTGGGTTGACAACTACTAACTCTGGTGTCGATGCTACTACTCAGTTAGGTTGTTGTCAAGAGGAAAATGCGCAACTCAATCTGCCGAGGGCTTTTCGACGTGGTCGATGGCCAGGATCCCTAACCGGGTCCGCCGCTCGATCCGCTACCCGGACGGCGTACATTTGTGGAATTCGGTCAGCAGCTTGGTCTCGATCTTTTCGAGGTCCACCTTGAATTTCGCCTCCATCTTGGCGAATCTCTCGTCGATATGCGCGAAGTTTGCGTCGAGATATTCCCTCAGCTCGCTGTCCATTTATTCACGTATATACATAGTAAAAGGGCGAGCGCGGGACAGTCTTTGCCCGAACCTGCGAGGAGGGGCGACGTGAGATTCCGGAGGGCGGATGGCATCTCGGCCTCTTCGCCGAACTCTATCGGAAGCTTACTGAATAACCGGCGGCAGCTTGGTTTGATCGCCGGTCATGAGGCACTTGGGATGGCCGAAGCCGCCGGCGCTCTGGCCGTTGGCGCCGATGTCGAAAATGATGTTATCGGGGCGCATGGGATCGCCGGAAACGCCGCCGACGCCGGCCAGATGATCCAGCTTCAGGCCGTTGCGGGTGCGCCAGGCGATCATGTGATCGGCGCAGGAGGTGTCGCCGCTGACGCCCAGGCCGCCCACCATCTTCTGTCCTGCCGCGAACAAAGCCAGGCCGCCGCCGAACACGTTGACCCCGCCGATCCTGCCTCCCACCATGGGATCGTTGGCGGTGCCGAAGCTGGCGCCGGCTCCGCGATAGGCCACGGTGGTGTCCACGGGATTGCTGAACTGAAGGCCGAACAGGCTGCCGCCGGGCTGGACCGCGCTATACAGATTGGCGGTGGAAAGCGCGAGCCCCTTGGCTTGGCCGGAGCCGGCGCTGCTGGAACCCGAATCCAGGCCGAAGGCGTTCGCGGTATTGGCCTTCTGCGCGGCGATGGCGCGGCTTCCGAGCCATTGCGAATCGCGCGACTTGCCGGTGAAGGCGACCGCACAGACGGTGCCGTCGCGATCCACGATGGTGCCCCACATCTGGTTGTTCAAGCCGCTGGTCTCGGCCGAGGTGGCCGCGGCGAGAGCGGCTTTCAGCTCGGCGTATTTGGGCAAGCTCGCGCAGCCGGCAGCCTGGGCGTAAGCCGAGGCGGACATAGAAACGGCCGCCACGACAACGGCGGCAATTCGGCAGGCAGTGCGATGGATCGATTCGCGACGCATAGTGTTTCCTCCTCAATTCGGTCTCAAGAGATTATACACCGCCGGTACCTCCAGGCTTCCAATCGGTTCCGGGGCGGCGGTACATGGGTACTGTAGCGGAATGGACCGAGTACCCTATTGCCCGCATACTCCGCTTCGGAGAAACTCGTCAATAGCCGCGAGACGGTGTGGCGCGGTGACGGATCAAACCGGACGAGGTGCCCAAAATTGAATCCAGAACAAGACGGCCAGGCAGACCGGCGCCACTCGGATCGCTTTCCGATTGAGCGTGAAGTGCGCTACAAGATTCTGAGTAAGCGCAGCGCTGAGGACGCCGGAGACGGTAAGACGGTTAATATTTCCAGCTCGGGCGTGCTGTTCAGCGCGGGTCACGTGTTGCTTCCGGGCCGGCGGCTGGAGCTGTCGATCAGTTGGCCCGCGCAGCTCAACAACAAGTGCGCTTTGAAGCTGGTGGCTCGCGGGCGTGTTGTGCGCTTCGAGGACGGGCGCGCGGCCATGGAAATTCAGCAATACGAATTCCGGACCCAATCCTCTCAGCCAGCGGCGGGTCCGCAAATCGTGGTGAATTAGGGCGATCGACGAAGTAAGCAAAGTTTCTCTCTCTCTCCTTGTGGTAGGCGCGCCGGGGCAAGTTTCCGGCGCGCCATTTCTTTTTAGAGCATTTCGCCGTTAACGTAGACCGCCGCTTGCTAACGCGCGCGGTTCAGAAATGAACTTCGGAACCGCGACCGTGAGGGAGCAGTCTACGCTGATTGCGAAAATGCTCTAGGAGGGTCGGCGTGAAGCGAGGCGGCGGAGGCCTTCCTCGGTGATGGCCGCCGACGAGCCTTGATCTCCGCGAATCAGCGGCTCGGGGGCGGAGGCGAGGCCGTCAAGCAGGCTATAGAAGGACCCGTCGCCCATGAAGGGCGTTTCCTCCAGCCGCTGAACCGCAAAGAAGAGACGTTGCCGCGGGAGCGGGCCGTGATCGCGCAGGACCGCCAGCGCCTGGCGCTGGGTCCGCGACAAGCCGTCTTCGGCGGAAGGAAATTCCTCCAGGTAGCGGGCGAGCGCGGGGGCCAGAAACGGCAGCGCGGAGGTGTCCGTGGCGAGGACGCGCTCGATGACGGCGTCGGCGGCGGAAGCGAACGCGGTCCAGGCTTCTCGAGCGACTTTGAGATGCTCGGGGTCAGCGGGAACGCGGTTACGTGCGAGGGAGGCGAGTTGGCTTGCCGTCTGCGAGCCCAGAATGGTCCGGCCCGCGAAAATGATGCTCAGTTTGCGCCCGGCCAAATCCTGGCGGCTGAACCAGTCCAGGGCGCGGATCAACAGCAGTTGGTTGGAGAGGCAATGATCGAACCAGAGGATCGTTTCGTGATGATCGACGAAGCGCCCGAGCGAGCTTGATGGCGGACGCGGTGGTCCTTCGTAGAGCAGGTCGCCGTCGACGACGACCACTCCGGGAAGGCCGGATTCCCGCAAAGTGCCGGCTACGGACTCGCCGTCGGTGATGTGCAACGGACCGGATTCCATCCGTCCTCAGCATAACCCTTGCGAGGCTTGCTACGTTGGTAGTGAGTCATGCAGAAGCTTTATGGCCGGTGGATGGAGAACTGGGAGAATCGTTTGTGCTCGCGCGCGACCAATCGCGTGGAGCGGCCGTTTGAGTGGGGACTGGAATGGACCCGTTCCTGGCCGGCCGCGATCACGACTCCACAGAACGGGCACACCCCGCACGCGTATTTGAGCCTGCTCAACCGCGAGACGCTGGAATCGAGCGAGGAGTTTTTCGGCTACGATCCGCCCTCCGATTTCCAACTGCACAATCGACTGCTCACCTTCACCAGCGCGGTGAGGACTCCGTATCCGGCGAATAATGCGGTGAAGGGGCAATGGTTCCCGGCCGCGGAAAAGCCGGGGCGGAGGCGCGTGGCCGCGATCGTGCTGCCGCACTGGAACGCCTCGGCGACGCAACACAATGGGCTGTGCGCCGGGATGGCCAAGCTGGGGATTGCGGCGTTGCGGCTGAGCCTTCCGTATCACGACTACCGCATGCCGGCCGAGCTGGAGCGCGCCGATTACGCGGTTTCCTCGAATCTGGGCCGGACCATCGACGCCACGCGCCAGGCTGTGATCGATACGCGCAGTTGCGCGGATTGGCTGGAGCGGGAGGGATACGAGAGCATCGGCGTGGTGGGCACCAGCCTGGGCTCGTGCTACGCGTTTCTGGCCAGCGTCCACGACCAGCGGCTACGCGTAAACGTGTTCAACCACTGCTCGACGTATGTCGCCGACGTGGTGTGGGAAGGATTGTCGACGCAACACATCCGCCGGAGCCTGGAGCCGATGGTGACGCTGGAGCAGTTGCGCGAGGCGTGGCTGGCGATCAGTCCTCCGTTGTACATCGAGCGCTACGCGCGGCTGGGGAAGAAGCCGCTGTTCATCTACGCCCGCTACGACACCACGTTTCCGACCCGCTTCTCCGAACAGGTGATCCGCAAGGCGCGGGAGCTGGGCTTCGAGCACAAGGCTGTGGTCATGCCGTGCGGCCACTACACGCTGGGTGAGAGTCCCTTCAAATTCCTGGACGGCTTCCATATCTGCCGGTTTCTAAAGCAGAATCTGTAAACCGCTTGCTGACGCGCGCCGCTCAGAATGCGTTTCCGAGCCGCGACCGTGAGGGAGCGGTCTCCGCGATCCGCCCCCTACACTCGCGCTGCGAATCCGCCGATAGAAACGGGTGAAATGAGCAGTTTTCTGAACCTGGAAGCATCTACCGAGCCGTCCGCGCCCGAGGTAGCGAAGGCGCCCGGAACGACGGAAGAACTCACCGATTACGAGATCGTGCTGGGCCGCGGCCACATCGCCAGCACCGCTCTGGTGGCGATCGTGCTGATGGCGGTCTTCTCCGGCGTTTCGTATTTAATCGGCAAGTCGATGGCGTCCAAGGCGGTGGTGGCCGCAACCGCGGCTTCCGTGGTCCCGGAGTCCGTAGTCCCGGCGCCTGTGGTCCCGGCGCCCGTGCCGCAGACTCCCGCACCCGCTCCTGCGCTACCTCAAGAACAATTCGGCGGTTCTCAACCCAGGATCACAACCGCGCCGATTTTCGCGGACGCGGTTCCGGGAAAAGTTTATCTGCAAGTGGGTGTGATTGAGAAAGGACTCGCGGCGATCTGGGCGGAAGGCCTGCGCAGCCACGGCCTGGAGTCTTTCGCCGCTCCCGGTCCGAGCGATGGGCTGGGGTTGTGGAGAGTGCTGATCGGGCCGCTGCCCGATCCGCAGGCCTATCAGCGAGCCAAGGACACCCTGGGCACTCTGGGCCTGACCAACTTCGGCCGCCGCTACCCGCCGCAGTAGAAACCGCTCCCTGTGGTCGCGGCTCGGCAGGCCGCTGTCAATTCCGATCGCCGATTCCGAACCGCGACCACAGGAAGCGGTCTTCTGAGTATTGCGGGCGAATTACTGAAGCGGCAGATCTTCCTGGCCGTTGACGGTTTCCGTGTCCGGAATCAAGCTGGCGGCGGCGACCTGATCGCCGGCCTCGACGTCGACTAATTTCACGCCCTGGGTGGAGCGGCCGGTCTTGCGGATGTTGCCTGAATCGATGCGGATGATTTGCCCCTGCTTGGTGACGATCATCAGATCGCTGTCTTCCTTGACGGAAAGGATGCCGACCACCTTGCCCACCCGGGGCGTGGTCTTCATGTTGATGACGCCCTTGCGCCCGCGGGCGGTGAGCCGGTAATCCTCCAGCGGAGTGCGCTTGCCGAAACCGTTTTCCGAGATGGACAGGATCAGGTCTTCCTTGCCTACAATCACCGCGCCCACCAGGTAGTCGCCCTCCTCCAACTCCATTCCGCGGACACCGCGCGCCGGCCGGCCCATGGGGCGGACGTCGGATTCCTTGAAGCGGCAGGCCATGCCTTCGTGCGACCCCAGGAAGATATAATCCTCGCCGCTGGTGAGGCGGGCGGCCAGCAATTCATCGCCTTCGTCCAGACCCAGGGCGATGATGCCCCGGGACATGATGTTGTCGAACTCGGTCAGTTCGGATTTCTTGATGACCCCCTGCTTGGTGACCATCACGATAAACTTGCCGGCGACGAATTCCTTCACCGCCAAAAACGCGGTGACGGTCTCATCCGGCTGAAGATTGATCAGGCCGGAGCAATGCTTGCCCTTGCCGACGGTGGCGGAGTCGGGGATCTCATAAATCTTGAGGAAGAACACGCGGCCCTTGTTGGTGAAGAAGAGCAGATAGGCGTGCGTGGAGGCGATGATCAGGTGCTCCACCACGTCTTCGGCGCGCGTGGACATGCCGATGCGCCCCTTGCCGCCGCGGGTTTGGCGCCGGTAGGTGTCCACAGCCGTGCGCTTGAGGTAACCGCCGCGGGTCACCGTGACGGCCACGTCCTCCACCTGCACCAGGTCTTCGAGCTTGATCTCACCGGTGTCCTCGATAATCTGGGTCCGCCGTTCGTCGCCGAAATCCTTCTGGACCTCCTTCAGCTCCTTGACGATTACAGCGCGCAGGCTCTTTTCCGAGCCGAGAATCTCCAGGTACTCCGCGATGCGGACTTGAATCTCGGCCAGCTCATCGAGGATCTTCTGCTGCTCCATGCCGGTCAGCCGCTGGAGTTGCAGCTCGATGATCGCCTGCGCTTGCTTCTCGGTAAATTCGAACTGCGCGATCAGGCCCTCGCGCGCCTCTTTGGGGTTCTTGGCGGCGCGAATCAGCTTGATCACCGCGTCCAGATTGTCGAGCGCCTTCTTGAATCCGAGCAAAAGGTGCTCGCGCTCACGGGCCTTGCGCAGCAGGTAATCGGTGCGCCGGCGGACGACGTCAAGACGATGCTCGACGAAGCGCTTCAGGGCGTCGAGGAGCCCCATCTCGCGCGGCTGCCCGTTCACGATGGCCAGCAGAATCACGCCGAAGCTGATCTGCATCTGCGTCTGCTTATACAGGTTGTTGAGGACCACCTCGGCCTGCTCGCCGCGCTTCAGCTCGATCACCATGCGGTAGCCGTCGCGGTCGCTCTCATCGCGAACGTCGGAGATGCCTTCGAGCTTCTTTTCGTTGACCAGCTCCGCGATGTGCGCCACCAGGCGGGCCTTGTTCACCTGGTACGGCATTTCGGTGACCACGATGGATTCCCGGTCTTTGCCCAGCTTTTCGATGGCGGCCTTGGCGCGGACCTTGATCGAGCCGCGGCCGGTGGCGAAGTATTCGCCGATTCCAGCGCGGCCCAGAATAATTCCGCCGGTGGGGAAATCCGGACCCTGCACCAGCTCCGCGATTTTGGGCAGCGTGATGGCTGGATTCTGCACCAGCGCGATGGAGGCCTCGACGATCTCACGCAGATTGTGGGGCGGAATCTTGCTGGCCATGCCCACGGCGATGCCTTCGCTGCCGTTGACCAGCAGGTTGGGAATGCGCGTCGGGAGCACTTCCGGCTCCATCTCGCTTTCGTCGTAGTTGGGCTTGAAGTCAACCGTTTCCTTGTCGATGTCTTCGAGCATCGTGGCGGCGATGCGCGACAGGCGCGCTTCGGTGTAACGCTGCGCCGCCGGCGGATCGCCGTCAATCGAGCCGAAATTGCCTTGCCCGTCCAACAGCGGATAGCGCAGGGAAAAGTCCTGCGCCATGCGCACCAACGCGTCGTAAACGGGCGCGTCTCCGTGCGGATGATACTTGCCCATGACGTCGCCGGTGATTTTGGCGCACTTGCGGGTGGGGCGATTGAAATGCAGCCCCAGCTCATGCATGCCGTAGAGGATGCGCCGGTGCACCGGCTTCAATCCGTCGCGCACGTCGGGAAGAGCGCGGCCCACGATCACGCTCATGGCGTAATCGAGATAGGACCGCCGCATCTCGTCTTCGATGTTGACCGGGATGTGGTTCCTGCCTCCGCCATCGCCGCCTAATGGGATCTGGCCGCCGGGCGGTGGCGGTGGTGGTCCTGGTGGTGGCGAAGTGGGGTCCTGGGGATCTGCCAAACTCGGTGCTCCTTGTGGTTGCTCGCTGAAAGCCGGGCGCTACTGAATGTGTGCGCGGCGCTTAGTATTATTTTACCAGCTTCGGTGCTCACCCCGGCAGGCAAAACGATGTACCGCGGGGATGGCGAAGCTGCACAGACACTTCGGCTGTACGAGCGGGAAGAGAAATGATTTCGTTGCGGCGGTTGGGGCTTCGGACTTATCGCCGTGCGTGCCAACCGCCAATGATTTGAATCGTTTCTGACGGACTTTCTGGGAAACGCTGGATGGCGCTCCGTCTGCCCGTTTCGAATACCAACTCTCTGATGTCCGGCCGGCGTCTTCAGCCGCTTACCGGATTTATAAGGATCGATCCTCAAATTCTTCCGCCGAACGAAGACCGCCCAGCGAAAGTTCAGTACCACCTTAACTACAACGCTCCGTGCACGGAGTAACTTACGATTCGAGCATAGGGGGGGAGGCGCGAAACGGGGGCGGCGAAAAGCGGGAAGTGATTGACGGGAAGGGGAAAAGAAATTTTCGGCGGCGATGTGATCGTTTTCCAGTTCCGTCCTGCCGCGTCGATTCCAGGCCCGTGGCGACAGGCTTCCCGGCTCACCCAGAACAGTTCGCCAGGAACTTGTGGGCTTCAACGGGGAACGCGGAGCCTCCGAAGCCGGATCTCTTTTGCGGCGATGCAGCAGCAGCTCGGCCTCAGATTGGAGGCGACGAGGGGACCGATTGAAGCGCCGGAGACGCAAGTATAATTGCCATTTGAGTTCGAATGGGACCCGCGATGTTGGTTGACCGCGACGATGCTATTCGCATCATCAGCGCGCGGCGAGCTACGCGTCGTGAACGAAGGGATTATGAAGAAGCCAGTTAGTAAGCGCCAGGGCGCCAAGCCAACGAGTGCGGACGAGATTCTACCGGAGTACGATTTCAGCCGCGCCTCGCGCAACAAGTACGCCTCGCGGTACGCCGCCGGGAGCGTTGTGGTTGTTTTGGACCCCGACGTGGCCACCGCGTTCCCGACTTCGGGAGAGGCGAATGAGGCGCTACGCGCATTGGCGGGAATCATCCGGAAACGTGGAACTCGCAGGCTCACGGACAAGTGAGGAGTGCGCAACAACCGCTCCCTCACGGTCGCGGCTCAGAATCGGCGCTGGTCGATCAGTGCGGCTTGGAGGACATGCCCTCTTCCCAGGTGCTCCAGCCGGAGAGCATGCCGTAGGGCACCTGATCGAGCAAGGCCTCGACGCGGCGGATCTTGCCCTTTTCGATTTTGAACATCTCGGCGAGCTCCCAGGTCCACGGGCGCGTGGGGCCGTTGGAGGCGTCGGTGCCGTCGGCCATTTTGTAATCGCGATATTTGCCGGCGGCGTGATCGAAGAAGACGAAGCTGAAGACGAGACCGCGTTCGGTATCGACGGCCACGAAGCGGCGGTCGCGGATGCGGGTGACGAAACGGAAGTAGCCGGATTGGAACTGCTCCTTGCAACCGAGGGTCGCGGGATTAAAGCCGGCTGGAGCAGGCTCCGCCTGTTTCGCTGCACCTGGCGCGCCGCGTCCACCTCGTCCTCCTTGAGCCGCGGTGAAACCGGCGCCGGTGCGGAAGTTGGGATTGTGGGTGGTCTGCTGGCCGTCTTCCAGGCGCTCGCAATCGTCGGCGAAGAAACTGTAGTTGCCTTTGCCGTCGTTCTTCTCAAGAGCGCTGAAGTACAGGTTGGCGGTCTTGATAAGCTCGTCGCGAGAGGCGCGCTCGGCCGCGGGGATGGTTTGGAGGAACAGAGGATTGGGGCTGCCAAGTTTTTCAAGCTCGGCCGCGCCGGTGTTGCCGCTCAAGCCGGTGCGCACGACGAAGGTCTCGATCTCGGCGATCTGGCGGTTGTCGATCTTGAGGCGGATGGCGACGGAAACCGGGACAGTGGCCTCGGTCATGGTGGTCATGAGCGCGACTTCGCCCGATTGCGGATCGTCGACGAAGAGGCGGTACTTGCCCTTGGCGGTGGCGGGGCGCCAGAAGCCGTCGCCGGGGTTGAGGCGCTGGCCGTTCTCGGTGTTCTTGAGCTTAGCTGAAAGAGGCAGACGCTTGGGGTCGTGCGCGATCAATGCGTCTATATATTGATCGGCGAAGGATTCGAGACAGGCGCGGTCGCAGGGGGTGGACTTGGTTTGAGGGATAGCGGGGAGAGCGAGCGCAAACGCGAGAATGGCAGGTCGTAGACCTGCCCCACAACGAATTGGGGTCTTCATTTGGTAGCGTCCCTACCGCGGTCGGAGAGGCCGGATTCCCAATCGCTCCAGCCCGAGGGCATGCCGTAGGGGGCGCGTTCCATGATGGCCTCGATCTGATGGATCTTGCCCTTCTGGATCTGGAAGAGCTCGGCGAGCTGCCAGGTCCAGAGCTGCGCGGGACCGGCGGTCACCTTGCGGCCGTCAGGAGTTTCGAAGTTGCGCGTATCGCCGGCGGAGTGGTCGAAGAAGATGAAGCTGAAGACCAGACCTCGTTCTGGATCAACAGCGACGAAGCGCCGGTCGCGAATGCGCGTGACGAAGTGGAGCAGGCCGGAATCGAATTGCTCCTTGCACCCCCACTGGCCGGAATAGCCGGTGGCGGTTTTGGGATCGGGACGCTTCTGCCCGGGGGGCGTCGGCTGATTGGTGCTGAGGCTGCCGTTCTCGATGCGGTTGCAATCGTCGGCGAAAGGATAGACGCCCTTGCCGTCGTTTTGCTGCATGCCGGAGAAATACATGTTGGCCACCTTGATCAGGTCCTCGCGCGACATGCGCTCGGAGGGAGGGAGTGCATCGGTCCATTTGTAGCCGATGCGCTCGAAGCCTTGCGCGGAGGAGGGGCTGCGCTGGATGAAGGTCTCGATTTCGGCGATCTGGCGATTAGCGATTTTGAGTCGCAGGGCGATCACCGCCGGCGTCTTCTCCTCGCTGATGCTGCCGAGGAACGTGACTTGGCCGGCATCGACGTCGGTCACGAAGAGGCGATAGGTTCCCTTGCCGTCCATGGTGTTCCACAGTCCGTCGCCGAGTTCGAGCTTCTGGCCGTTTTCGGTGAACTTGGCGTTCTTGGCGATGGGCGCTTTAGTGGGATCGTGGGCGATGACGGCGTCGAGATAGCGGTCGACGAAGCCTTCGAGACAGGCTCGGTCGCAAGGGCCGGACTTGGATTGCGCGGCGAGGGCGGCCGCGAGCAGAATTGCCGCGGCGAAGGGTGTGAGTCGCATGGTGGGCTCTCTTTCGGTGCGAGACGATTTTATCAGAGTCGGGGCTGCATACAGTCGAGGGTCCGACACGAGGGTCCACGCTGTCGCGTGCCGAGGCTGATTTGCCCCGGCCTAACGCCATCCCCACTCAGCTTTGACGGCGCCGGTCAACGTTTGCTCGGGATGCCGAGCTGTCCGCAGATCTTGCGGGCGAGGCGGTTATCGATCTCAGAATGACGGGGCACCGGCACTTTGGCGCCGTTTTGCCGGGTTCGTGAAGATGCTGTGGCGGGTGCCTTCGCGTGCCAGCGTGCATCGATGCCGGTGCAAATGATCCAGCAGTTCGTGCCGCTTCACTGCAGCACGGCTCCCGCGTGGACCGATAGCGGGATCAACTCGACCAGATCGGCATCAGGGGCGGATGCATCGGGGCCCGGAACGGGCAGGGGCTTGCCTTCTTCCAGCAGCAACCGTGCGAGCTCCTCAAGGGCGCTCGCGATCATAAGCCTCGCGTCCGGAAGGTCGAACCCCTGCGACACCGCGCCAGGAAAGTCGAGAGCTTCGGCCACAACCATCTCACTATCGGACTGAGGAAGGTAGAAGGCGACGTGGTATCGAAGCATGGATTCATCATAACGTGGGTTGAAGCCTCAAGCGCAGGGCTTCGACGCGAAGGAGGCCGCGGCGGCAGCGGATCGTAGGGGCTTCGCAGCCTTTGGGAGGAAGGCAGGCGACAAGATCGCCTGCCCCACGTGAGAGAATAGGATCGTTACGGGCACACTTTCCGGAAATCCGAGCGGCACAACGGAGCCTGTCACGGCTGGATCGCCGCCGGGTTCTAGGCTAGGGGAGGGCCGCTCCGGCCCTGTGCCGCTCTTGTCATGAATTACGAGCAAGCCATCAAGGAACTTCAGGACAACCTGGTGGTGATCGCGGAGATCGAAAGGCGGCAATCCGCTATGCTCCGCGAACACGCCGAGATGCTCCACGACACCTTGGAATTCCGCCGCCGCACCGACCAGAACCTTGCCGAAATCACGGATAAGCTTAACGGTTTGATCGGCTATGTTGACGGAATGCCGCCTCCGCAGCCGTCCTAATGCGATGAGTTAGGATTGAGGCGAGCTTTAGCGCATGGTTTTCAGCGTGAAAGAGGCCGCGACGAGGGGCCGTCGAGGGACGAGCGCATCACGGTATTCTATGGGCATGGAGTTGATCTTCGAGGTTCGAGACGCCGAAGAGGGCGGGTTTTGCGCGCGCGCTCTCGGGTGTGCCATCTTCACAGAGGCAGAGACCTGGGAGGCGCTTCGTGCGAATGTTCTGGAGGCGACCTCGGTTCATTTCGAAGACGAGGCAGAGCGTCCGCGGCTGGTGCGGCTCCATTATGTAAGGGACGAACTGCTGCCGGTTGAAGCAGCATGAAGCTGCCACGCGGCGTATCCGCGGATCGCGTGATTCGTGCGCTGGAACGCCTCGGCTACAGGGTCGTTCGCCAAAGGGGAAGTCACGCGCGGCTGCGCCACGAAGGGCCTCCCTCGCATGCGATCACGGTGCCCCTCCATGATTCACTGAAAACCGGTACTCTGCATGGCATCCTCGCGGAGGTTGCGCAGATGAGGCCGGTGTCCATCGAGGCTCTCGTGGAATTACTCTAGCGCGCGCGGGCCGATAGCGGAAACAATTCGATCAGGTCGACATTAGGGCGGATTGATCGAAGGCTGTCTGGCGTTCACGTGGTTCTGCGCCTGGAAAAGGACGACCCTCCATTTCATCGGCAGTGGTTCTCGGGTCTTGTAAAATTGGGCCATTGCAAAGGAGAAATTCGGATTTTTGAGGTATGGCGAAGAGCGTACCGACCCCATCGTGTCGGGAGATCACATCGAGGAGAAGGACGGCCGCCTCGTTTTGGTCGACGAGGACGGAAAGGAAGTGTATTCCGTAGAGGCGACTAAGGGGACGTTCATTGAACTTCCGTAGCACGGGGGGCGCTCTGGGAACGGATGGGCCTTCCGCCTTTCTCATTGGGAATTTGATGTTACAGTAATCGGGCGTGAAGACAATCGGGAAGGTCGCGGTAGTGACGGGGGCGGGCAGCGGGATCGGGCGGGCGGTGGCGCTGGCGCTGCGGGGAGCGGGATATTCGGTGGCGATCGCGGGGCGTCGCGTGTCGGCGTTGGAGGAGACGGCTGGCGGGGCGATGTTGGTTGTCCCGACGGATGTGAGCAAGCCGGAGGATGTGCGGGCGTTGTTCGCTCGTGTGAAGGAAACGTTCGGACGCCTGGATCTGCTGTTCAATAATGCCGGCATGGGCGCTCCCAATGTACCCATGGAAGATCTGACTTTCGAGCAATGGAGCGCGGTGGTGGGCGTGAACCTGACCGGGGCGTTTCTGTGCGCACAGGAGGCCATCCGGATTATGAAAGCGCAGGAGCCGAGGGGCGGCCGGATCATTAATAATGGCTCGATTTCCGCCTACGCGCCGCGGCCGAATTCCGCACCTTATACGGCTACCAAGCACGCAATTACGGGTCTGACCAAGTGCATATCGCTGGACGGGCGCAAGCACGACATCGCCTGCGGGCAGATCGACATCGGCAATGCGGCGACGGAGCTGACTGAGCGGATGGCGGCCGGCGTCGCGCAGGCCAGCGGGGCGGTGATGCCGGAGCCGCGCATGGATCTGAAGCACGTCGCCGATGCAGTGCTGTACATGGCGAGTCTGCCGCTCGAAGCCAATGTGCAGTTCATGACGGTGATGGCGACGAAAATGCCGTTCGTCGGCAGGGGTTGATATACTGAACACCGCCATGAACCGTCTCACATTTTTCATCCTTCTCGCGCCCGTTCTTGCCATCGCCGCGATTCAAGATCCGGTCAAGACCGAAGCGGGTCAGATTTCCGGCGTCGCCGGCAAGAATCCCGAGGTCAGGGTCTACAAAGGAATCCCGTTCGCCGCGCCGCCGGTAGGCGATCTGCGATGGAAGCCTCCGCAGCCTGTGGCGCACTGGGAAGGAGTGCGCGGGGGCGAGACCTTCGGCTCGCAATGCGTGCAGGGCGGTGGAGGTGGTGCGCGCGGCGGGGCGAGAGGCGGCGGCGCGAAGGCTGGTGACGGCGCGGCCAAGGGCGGCGCGGCACCTAAGGGTGGAGCTCCGAGAGGTGGAGGAGCACCCGGCGGAGCAAGAGGGGGCGCTGGCGGCGTCTCAGGCAACGAAGATTGCCTGTACCTGAACGTGTGGACGGCGGCGCAATCGGCGTCGGAGAAGAGGCCGGTGCTGGTGTGGGCGTATCCGGGAGGATACACCAGCGGCAACGGAGCCTCACCTGCATTCGATGGCGAGGCGTTGGCGAAGAAGGGCGTGATCCTCATCACTTTCAACTATCGCGTCGGCCCGTTCGGATTCCTCGCGCATCCCGAGCTGACCAAGGAATCGGAGCATCACGCCTCGGGCAACTACGGAATGATGGATCTGGCCGCGACGCTGAAGTGGGTGCAGAAGAACATCGCGGCGTTCGGCGGCGACCCTCGCAACGTGACCATCGCGGGCGATTCGGCGGGCGCGGCTCTGGTGGCGATGATGACCGGATCGCCGGAGGGCAAAGGTTTGTTCCGGCGCGTGATCTCGGAGAGCGGCGCATGGATGGGCTTGGGCGTTTCTAAGATGACCACGCTGGCGTCGGCGGAACAGAACGGCATGAGAATGGCGACGGCGCTGAGCGCGAATTCGCTGGCGGAACTGCGCGCGAAATCCGCGGCGGAAATCCAGGGCGGAGGGCGCGGCGGCGGCCCGGTGGTGGATGGCTGGTACATTCCCGAGGACCTGTCGAAGACCTTCGAGGCGGCCAAGGAGAACGAAGTCGATATCCTGGTCGGTTCGAACAAGGACGAAGGGACGTTCTTCGGAGGGCCGGTCACGGCGGCGCAGTTCACGGCACAAGCGAAGATGCGCTATGGCGACTTGGGCGAAAGCTATCTGAAAGTGTATCCGGCGGGCTCCGACGAAGAAGCGGCGCAATCGAGTCTGGCCAGCTTCCGCGATGCGCTGGGATTTCATCAGCGCAAATGGGCGCAGCTTCAGGAGAAGCGGGGGAAGTCGAAGACCTACGTGTACTACTTCACGCACGATCCGACGCCGGGTCCCAATTCGCGCGGGGCGACGCATGGGGCCGAGGCTCCGTTTGTGTTCCAGAATCCGGGCCGGGCGATGTGGACCGATGCGCAGAAGCAGCTCTCCGATACGATCTCGTCGTATTGGGTGAACTTCGCGACGACGGGCGATCCCAACGGCAAGGGATTGCCGAAGTGGCCGGAATATCGCGAGAAGGGCTCGAACCATAGGATGGTGCTGGGGGACAAGGTCGAAGTCGAGCCGGCGAATGACGCGGCCCACCTGGCATGGTGGGAATCGTATTATCAAAAGCTGCTGAAGCAGTAGCGCCCAAAAAACAGATTTGGCCACAGATGAACACGGATGAACACAGATAAGGCAGCAAGAATCGGATAGAATCCGCGAGTCGCTGCGGTTATTGTGGAAGTGTGACGGAACGAATTCGGCGGGTGACGGATTACATCGAACGGCATCTGGAAGGCGACGTTTCGCTCGGCCGGCTGAGCCGGGAAGCGGGCGTGAGCCGATTCCATTTGCAACGATCGTTCAAGGCGGCGGTGGGCGTGACGCCGAAGCAGTATGCCGAAGCTTGCAGGCTGCGCTCGCTCAAACAGAATCTGCGCGAGGGCGGGGATGTACTTGGTGCGGTGTTCGCGGCGGGGTTCGGGTCTTCCAGCCGTGTTTATGAGAGAGTCGATACGCGGCTGGGGATGACTCCGTCGGAGTATCGCAAGGGCGGAGCGTCGATTCAAATCACGCACGCGACAGTCGAGACCTCGCTGGGATTGCTGACGATCGGCGCGACGGACCGGGGCTTGTGCTTCGTGCAGTTCGGGGACAGCGCGGAGAAGCTTGAGGCGGAACTGCGGCGGGAATACCCGGCGGCTACGATCACTGTGATGCGAGAACCTTGGTGGGCGCCGTTTCGGGAATGGATCGCGGCGCTGGAGGAACATCTTCAAGGAACGCGGCCGCGACTGGAGCTGCCTCTGGACCTGCGCGCGACCGCGTTTCAGATGAAGGTCTGGCGCTATTTACAGTCGATTCCGTATGGTGAGACGCGGTCCTATGCGCAAGTCGCCGCGGGAATCGGCGAGCCGAAATCGGCAAGAGCGGTCGCGCGAGCCTGCGCGAGCAACCGCGTCGCGCTGGCGATTCCGTGCCATCGCGTGATTCGAGGGACGGGCGAGCCAGCGGGATATCGCTGGGGCGTGGAGCGAAAACGGGCCCTGCTGGAGCGGGAGAGAGCGTAACCCGTTATTCGCGTGTCAGGTTCGTCGACCCCTCCCGATACGAGGTTTGGACTCTCATCGTTGGTTCGGAAGAGCCGCCAGTGCTCTCCCGCTGACGCACAGGGAAACAAGACGAGACCTTTGATCGGACACGCGAAGAACTCTCGGAGACGGAACTCCTGCGAACTACTCGCGCGAGCCGGTTCCCAGCCGTCGGCTCCTCCAGCGGGCCCTTTTCCGTCACCGGCGAAGCTGTACCAATCGTGAAAGTAAGTCCTTGAGGCCTGGGGTTCCAATCATCTCACGCGTAGACGGCTTTGGTGAAATCCGCCAGCATGCCCGCTCCTTGTGGATCGAGGAACGGGAAAAACTGCATCATGATCACCGCGCAAAGCGACCGGCGGTGGTCGATCCAGTAGAAGGTGTTCTCGATGCCGGCCCACATCAGGGTCCCGGCAGGGCGGCCTTCCGGCGAAGTCATGGTGTTGAGCATGAATCCGTAGGTGTACTTGTTGCCGGGGCCGAGATAGAGATCGGCGGTCACGTTTGCGTCGGTGGACGTGAGCCTTTCGATGGCGATCGAGCCGATTTGGTTGGCCGACATCAGCTCCACCGTCTTGGGGCGCAGAATCTCTTCCTTGTTGGGGCCGCGGCCTTTACGCAGGATCATCTGCGTGAAGCGAAGGTAGTCGGGCGCGGTCGAGTACAGACCGCCGCCGCCGTTGTAGGCGGTGGGCGGAGGGGGCTGCGTGCGCGGGTCTTCCTTCAGCTTGCCGTCGGGCTGGCGGCGGTACGTGCTCACCAGGCGGTCGAACTTCTCGGGGGCCACCAGAAACGAAGTGCTCTTCATGCCCAGAGGCTGGAGGATATTGTTCTGGAAATACTGCTCGAGCGTAAGGCCGCTGATCTGCTCCACCAGCTTTCCGGCCCAATCCACGCTGGTGCCGTAGTGCCATCGCGTTCCCGGCTCGAACAGCAGAGGGTTGAGTGGAGCGACGGCTCTGGGCGTCGATCCGGAGACCTTGATGTACTGGGTGAGCGTCGGGCTCCAATTGGCGTAGGCGCAGCCGGAGGTGTGCGTGAGCAGGTGCCGCAGCGCGATCGGCGTTTTCGCGGGCCGCAGCATGGGCTTGCCGGAAGGGTCGAAGCCTTCGAGCACGTCCAGCTTGGCAAGCTCCGGCAAGTGCTTCGACACTGGTTCATCCAGCGTTAGCTTGCCTTGCTCCACCAGTTGCAGAGCGGCCGTGGTGGTGATGGCCTTGGTCATGGAGGCGATGCGGAAGATGGAGTCGATGGCGGCGTTGACGGAAGAGGCAGAGTCGCGCTTGCCGAACACGCCGCTATAGGTGACGTGATCCGCGTTGGCGACGATAGCGGTCGCGGTGGGGATGCCGCGCTTCTGAAGGCTCGAGCGCAGAGTATCGTCGAGCCTTGGAGCGTCGATGTTCGTGGCGCCCCATGCTTTTCGCGAGGGGGCGGCCAGGGCGAGTGCGGCTGCGCTGAATTGTCTGCGAGTGATTGATGTCATAGGTTGCTCTTGTGTCTCAATACGCGGTTCCACCACATGATGAATCCGGTGATAAATAGCGCCACGGGCAGCAGACCCAGCGCGACCCAGGCGGCCTTGGTTTTGTTGCCGGCAAAATTGCCGAAGTGGAGGTAGTAAATCCAGCGCAAAAACGTGTCGCCGGCGCTGTAGTGCGGAACATAGCGGCGCCGTCCCTTACCGTTTTGGCCCTTCGCGTTGGTCCCCTTCCCGCTGCCGGCTCTGGTGGGCGGCAGGGGCAGCGGCTGGGGAGGGTCATCGACCAAAGTAAAAACCGAGTTGGGCGCAGGGCCAGGATTGGGATTGAGCGGGGGCGGCGCGATCAGCTCGGCGTCGGGAAGGCGGTAGAAATCGAGGGGAGCGTAGTGATTCACAGCCTTCTGAAATGGCTCGGGAAACACCAGGTAGACGCCGGTAAAGGCCCACATGAACACCAGCGCGAAGGTCCAGAATCCGATGACGCTGTGCAGTTCCCAGTTCAGGCGCTTCCAGTTGGCCTTGGGATTGACGATCAGGCTGTAACGCCATTTGCTGAGGCCGGGCCACCACAGGACCGCTCCGGTGGCGCACAGCAGCGTGAGAAAGATGGACCCGACGCCGTTCACGATGCGGCCCTTCGGCCCCGCCAGCAGATTGGTGTGGAAATCGGAAAACCAGGCCACGACGCTGATGCCCCAAGGCACTGCGCGGCCGAGGTTCTGGCCGGAATAGGGATCGAACAAGCGCTGCTGCTTGCTGCTACCCTTCTCCAGCCAGATCTCGGTGGCTTGATCGGGGCGCTTGGCTTCGAACAGAAAGGTGATCGCATAGCCGGGATAATCGCGGTGCGCGATGTCCCTGAGCTGGTCTTGGGTCAGCCGTGCGCCTTGCACGGGAACGCGCCTGGGACTGTCGCCCAAGGCCTTGAAGATTTCGTTGCGGAAGACGATGGCGCTGCCGCTGACGCTGATGAGGACCGCGTAAAGGCCCAAGCCGATGCCGGTCCACAGGTGGATCTGGAACACGGCCTTGCGGAGCCAAACGCCCTGCGGCCGCCGCAGCCATTGTTGCCAGAAGGCCCGCACAGGGCCGGCTCGGCCCACCGAGCCGTCGCGAGGCCTGGAAGCTTCCGCCGGGCCAGGCTCCGTTGTTCGGGCATACTTCTCAGAGGACATTGCTCCTATGATATGAGAGAACGATCGAGAACGCACCCGACGCGGTGAAAAAAATCCAGCTTCCGAAGAACCCCAACTGGATCAAAGCTGGCGGTCTGCCGGATTTGCGGAGCGGTATAATGGCGACGAGACCTAGAATCATGACGGCTAAAACGCCTCTCGAACGTCCGGATCGTCACCGGGCGGAATCGATTGACACCTTTCTGGAGGTGCTTCAGGGGCGCCGTAGCATTCGCACCGGATTTCTGAAGGACAAGCCAGTCCCGGATGAACTTATTGAAAGGATCCTGGAAGCAGCGCGATGGGCTCCCTCGGCTGGAAACTCGCAGCCTTGGGAATTCCTTGTAATACGAGACTCGGAGATTCGGGAAAAGATTGTAGAGATCTTCAAGACTCAAATGCGCGACAAGATCGAAATCGAGGAGGCGACGCGCGGCCAGCGCCGCCGCGTGAATGCCGGTGTGGACTTCCGCCATGCGCCGGTCCATATAGTCGTGCTCGGCGATCCGCGGACGAACGACGCCTATCCAATGCGCACAAAGCTGGACAAGTGGGAAGCCCACTATTACAGCAGCTTGGCGAACTGCGTCTTGCAGATGCTGCTGGCCGCCGAGGTGTTGGGGCTCAGCTCCATGTACATCAGCGATGTAGCCTCGCCCTATTTCAGTGTCATGCTCAAGTCCCTCCTCGGCATTCCGGAGCCGTTGCAGATTTATCATCTGCTCCCGATAGGATTCGCGAAGCGAAGTCCTACGATTCACCATCCACGCCGGGCGCTCGAAGAAATGGTTCACCATGAGCGATACGACCGGTCCAAGTTCCGCGGGGAAGCGGAGATTCAGGACTTTATGAAGACGATGTCCATCCGGGGCTCCGAGTATCGCTTCTAACCGGCGGCCCTCTGGGCGCTGTTCGTATTGCCGTGTGTAGGTTAGGAATATGGCCAACAAGATGAAAATTCAACTCCGCCAGATTTCGGCTTCGACGTCGGAAGCAACGATCCGCCGGCACCAGGTGCTTATCGACCGGCCCGCCGTGAAGGGCGGCAGCGATGCTGGACCCATGGGCGGCGAACTGTTCCTCGCAGCGGTGGGGGGTTGCTTCATGAGCAACCTGTTGGCCGCAATCCTGGCGCGCGCGGCGGATATCTCGGATGTGCGCGTGGAGGTGGTTGGCGACCTGGCCGAATCACCCGCCCGGTTTGCAGGAATTGAGTTGCGGGTTTCCGCAGAGAGCGCTAGCCGGGAGTTGCTTGAGCGGCTGGTCGAAATCGCCGACCGGGGTTGCATTATGATGAACACGCTTCGCGGGAACCTTGAGGTCCGCGTGCTAGTCGCCTCGCCCGTCTGACGCCCTCAATGGGAGTCTTGCTCCTTGATAAACGTCAACCGTATGGTACCCCAGAAAATGAAAGACGTTGCTCCGTGAGACCGCCACCTTGAGACCAGCGGAGCCACCCGCGCGCACGTTTCGCGCGCCGGGGCGCGTGAACCTGATCGGCGAGCACACCGACTACAACCAAGGCCTGGTCATGCCGGTGGCGATTGAATTCGCCGCGTATGTCGAGGCGACAGGGCGCGCGGACCGCAGGCTCGCGGTGCATTCGGAGAATTACTCGGAAACCAGGGAATTCGACCTGGACGACGAGCGGGCTCGGGCGTGCGGCGACTGGGGCGATTACGTTCGCGGCGTCGCGGCGATGCTGGAGCGGGCCGGGCATCGGGTGAGTGGAGCGAATCTGCGGATCCGCAGCGATGTGCCGGTGGGCGCGGGGCTGAGCTCGTCGGCGGCGATCGAGGTCGCGGTCGCGTTGGCCTTGCAGCCTGCGTCCCGTCAAAGCACTGCGGACCGCACTGCGCTGGCCCAGCTATGCCAGCGCGCGGAAAACGACTTCGTGGGCGTCCGGTGCGGCATCATGGATCCGTTCATCGCCTGCCATGCCCGAGCCGGGCAGGCTTTGATGCTGGATTGCCGGACGCTGGAGCATCGCTTCGTCGCTCTGCCGCGAGGCGTAAAACTGGTCATCGCCAACACGATGGTGCGGCACTCGCTTGCCGCGGGAGAATACAACCGCAGGCGAGCCGAGTGCGAAGAGGGCGCGGCCCGCTTCGGACGGCCGCTACGAGACGTGACAGCGGCCGAATTGGAGCGGGAGGGTCGCGGGCTTCCGGAGGCCGTGTACCGGAGATGCCGGCACGTGATCACGGAGAACGCTCGCGTGATGGCTGCGTCGGCGGCTCTCGAACAGGAGGACTTGCGAACATTTGGGGAGCTGATGGCTCAGTCGCACCGCAGCCTCCGCGACGACTACCAAGTGAGCTGCGCGGAGCTGGACACGATGGTCGAAATCGCGGCCCATGCGCCGGGAGTGTATGGATCGAGGATGACCGGAGGCGGCTTCGGAGGGTGCACCATCAGCCTGGTTCAAGAGGAACACGTGGAAGCGTTCCGGGAAGCCATCGCACGGCGGTATAGTGAGGCGGTGGGACGCGAGGCGGCGGTCTATATCTCCGGGGCGGCCGACGGCGCGAGCGAGCTGGCTTAAAGACAAATCGGGATTGCACGTTCGTGGGACCGGCGGCGTCTGAGTTGATAGCACAAGGAGGCACAACATGCGCACGAAAGCGATCGGATTTGCGATGACAGCCCTGCTTGCCCCGGCGATGTTCGGGCAGGCAGCGCCTAAACCTGGGGCACCCGCAGCGCCGGTGATGCAGGATCGCCTGCTCCGCCTGACCCACACCGCTACGGTCCAGGAATTTCAGGAAATCGCGAATCTGGTCCGCACGCTTGCGGAGATTCGAGATATGTCCGCCGACAACGCCCAAATGACTTTGGCGGTTCACGCCACAGCCGAACAGATGGGGCTGGCGGAATGGCTGGTCAAGCAACTGGATCAGCCGGTGGGAGGGACGATCCCCCCGACCTCGCCCGAATACAAGGGATTATCCGACACCGACGAACAGCGGCACCCGATCACGAACGGTGTTGCGCGGATCTTCTACCTCCCCCACACGGCCACCGTGCAGGAGTTTCAGGAGATCGTGAACGCCATCCGCACGGTCACCGAGATCCGGCGGGTATTGTATAGTGGTCCCCGGATTTCAGACCAGGCAATAAGCTAAGATTTTCGGCGGAGTCGTTGACAGAGGAGAGGTCGATGACGACGAGAAAGCAGTACAGTCCGAAGTTCAAAGCGCGGGTGGC
>Ga0182024_10004603_pt1 | contig 31578 bp, 38 predicted proteins | sample P32metaG_FD_120480 | JGI IMG/M metagenome (GOLD analysis project Ga0182024, IMG submission 120480) | Permafrost microbial communities from Stordalen Mire, Sweden - P3-2 metaG (Illumina Assembly) | ecosystem: Environmental > Terrestrial > Soil > Wetlands > Permafrost | place: Sweden: Stordalen...
AGTTCGACATGATTTGAGTCTGTCACTTTCATAATCCTCCCGATATTCAGCGTACTTCAAGACCGGATTGTTGAATGCCTTCGATGATGTCCGCGATGTAGCGATGCTCGACGACAACCGCGTTTCCGAAGTACTGCGCCGTGTCTGGGGTGTGCTCTTCTATCCACTCCTGAGCCGCCTCACTGTTGGGAATCAGCAGGAAGATCGTGCCTTCGTTCTGAACTGTGAATTCTGACATATAAAAAGCATATCCATAGGCGTCTAGTCATACAATGGCACATACGTAACAATAAAGATGTTACTAGGCAACATATTGACATATAGGCACATATGTGGGACGATAGGGCATGAAGCGCACAGCAGTTTTTCTCGCCGACGAGCAGCGGGCTGACCTGCAAGCGGTCTACCGGGCGACAGGAGCAAAGCCGTCGGAGTCAATCCGGCGGGCGATTGACCTCTACCTGAGCCAACGGACGGCGGAGATCAAGGCAGGCAGGCAAGGAAAGAAGAATGGCTGATCTGTATCTTAATTAATTCGCCTTGACGTGCGTGCGGAAGAACGTCAACGCACCGCCGAGGACTCTTTCGGCCCCGAATTGACTCAAGAAATTGACCGTGTCATGTGTGGATTCGACCTCGGTTCACGAGAGGTTCTTCGATTAATGCTCAAGTACGGCGAATTGACTGAACGGGGAGCGAGGAGCAGGGTGGAACAATCTGGGCTGATGACCAGCCAGACGACGTTTCTCTACGGCCTAGCGGAGCGCACTGGATGGCTTCTGAAAACTCAATCAAGCCCTCATCCGCACGTCAGCCGCGATGAGGATCGATACGAGATCGCCCCTCGAATTAGACCCTATCTCATCGCGTGGTTTGAGAAAAATCGTTGAATTCAAATGACAGTCAGGTTCCAGATGCGCCTGAGTTCGTCGATGTCGGCCTGCTGCCCGCGTGTCCGTTCATCACGGGCGTGGACGACACGAAGCCCACGCGTGACTGCCTGTTCCATCTGTTCTCTCTGGAGGAGCGTTGGCAGGTGGTAGTGCTTTCCCCCAGCCTGCGGGCATTCCTGATGGGGGCAGGGACGGTCTGGATGAACGAGAGCATGTTGACCGGGTCCGATCTTGATCCAGAACCAGCCAGCCGCAGCGTGATCCGCGTGCTTCTGAATCTCGAATTGATCGCGGCGCGTCATCATTTGAGTGTACCGCACACTCCTTGGGTTGATATCCCACGGACGTGCCAGTGCCCGAAAAAGTCATCATTCCTACCGGTCACCCGAGGTGTATATCAGCGTTCTTTCTCCTCACCGTCCATCGGGCACCTATAGAATCAATTCAAAGAACGAATCTTCGAGTGGAGAAACAGCAGTGACGAGAGACGAAGCTTTGAATCTCGCGGACCCCGACATCCTAAATCTGGGGAATCACATGCCGACCGCCAAAGTCGATTTCGTTTCCATAGCAACTCCACTCGTCAATCGAGGGTTCCGTGTCACACCTGTCCATCCCGAGACGAAGATGGGAGTGATGAAGAACTGGCAGAAGTTCCAGCTGACAACCATCGATGATTTGCGGAAGTACGCAGGATACTTTCCGCATCACAATGTTGGCGTCGTGGGCAAACGTGGCGTTGGTCGTCACTGCTTTCTTGATGTCGATGCACCGGGCGTGGTTGAGCGCATCGAGAAGACAGGACGCAAAATGCCGCAGACGTACACCGTCTGTTCCCGCCCTGAGTCTGCGCCGTACAAACGGCACTACTATTTCTTGCAAACAGACTACTCATTCAAGAAATTTGGGGCGTGGAAAGCGAAGAATATCAACGTCCGCGATTTAACTCGGCTCGAACGAAGTCGAAGCGCAATGCTGATGCATCCGACGTTGTACGACATCAAAGGTGTCGGTGGTGGTTCTCTCGTCGTCGGTGCAGGTTCGGTACGCGACAATGGCGAGGTCTATGCCTGCATCGACGACTCGCCTGTCGCTGAGCTTCCGAACTGGCTCGTCGACTGGCTACTGGCTGACTTCCAGAAATATCGTGTCGGACGAGACAAAGAGTTGGCAGAGAAGAACAAAGCGAAGGCTATCGCTTTAAGGATGTCCGAGGCAGAACGCCGCAAGCTAAGACAGCAAAACCTTCCTGACGGATTCGACATCGCCGAAGAAGACATCTATGATTTCCTCCGCTGGCGTGCGTCGTCATATTCGGGTCTAGGGGAGACTGGCGAGAAACTGGCTCAGAGCCTGACGTATCAGGTCACCCGATTCTGTGCAGGCGGAGAAGCCTTCGCCAAAAGCGAAACGGGGCAGCGGGTTATTCAGAAGATTGCGAACGAAGAGCGTAACGTTGGAAATGCGACATGGTTCTACCGACAGAGTGCGGTGAAGGTCGTGGACATCCATCACATTCCCGTCTCACCGCCAACGAAAATCGGCGTCATCAAGGAGATTGTGGATGGTTTCCCTGAGCGCATTTCGGCTGCATCAGCCCTCGAACTCATAGAGGCTGGGCTGGAGAAGGAAGGTTTCCCGTTCGACCGACGGAGGGACAAGGACAAACTCTCGGGCGCGCGGAAAGCACTAGGTATCACGGTCGAAGACGACGGATTGCACTGGAAGAGGGCTTCCGATGCCCCAAAGGTCGAGGTCTAAGACGGCATGCTGCTTACTTCTTCTTTCCTTCTTCTTTTACACATATTACTGATGAGCAGACAGACAGACTCGGTCGCGACGCGGGCGTATCACAAACACTCACGCCAGCACTCACCCTCACACCCACACAATCTATATTGTAAACACCGATCACCGATTGGGCTCTCGCCTGTCTCAGGCTCTGATCTGTTCTGTCGCCCGATTCTACTTTTATTTGCCGTGTGTTTATGGGTGCCCGATTCCATAGCGAATCACTCCCGCGCGTCCTGCGATCAATTCCTCATCGCTCTGGGGTGGGTTGCCCGAATCTCCACATTGCTCGACTGTGGGGCGCGGCATGCGGCGGATTGGGATACTCACGTCATGGTCAGGCGACACTGAGCGTGCGGGTGAGCGAGCGCCGCAGGACGCACACCCTGACCACTGACTTATATCTGGCTCGTGTATGTCGGTATCTACAGAATGAGTTGTCGCCATACCGCGCGATTCGGTGAATCTCCCCCACAGTGGCATCACTTTTTAGAAGATTCGCCCGAAGTGGGGAATCTCTAATGGGGATAGTGGGCTACTTTCACGATAGAGAACCATGCGGCTGCCACTGCCCTCAACTATTTCGCCTACAATTTCATCAAGATTCATCGTACACTTCGCGTGTCCCCGGCTATGGCCGCTGGCGTCACTGACAGGAGCCGCAGCATGATACTTGTGAAATTCATGTTTCTAATGAGTTCCGTCGCGGTCGCACTTTCCTTTGTTCTGGAGATAGCATTCGGGAATACGGCTCATCCGTTTGTGTTCTATGCGTATCCCAGCCCGCGCTGGCAGTTTTATGTCGCGATCTTTGCGAGTTTGGCGGTGGGCTTCGCCCTTGCTTATTATCTCTGCTTCGCGAGAGTCCGATTCTATGGTGTACCTTCACAATAATTCAAGACAGCCCACTACCGAATTTGCGCGTTGTTGACATGAGTAGTCGCCAGTGACAAACTTCTCCTTCCCCCAGCAGGAAGTAGGCTCACATGACCGACCGTATTCGGTTCATCGCCCATCAGACGGAAAAGAATATGGTTCTCAAGGCGTTAGGCGAGTAGGGAACCACAATGCAGGATGCCATCGGAATAGCGCTTCTACTGGGAGTAGCTTTTCTGCTCAAATCGTGGCTTCACTCTACGGTGTTGCTCCATGTCACAGTGCGAGTGATTCCTTTCAGTGTGATTGCCTTTTGGGTCTTACTGGCAACTTCCGCCGTGTGGTTCGCTTTCGCCGGATTTGCTTACGTTCTCCAGATTCACCGGTAACTGTGGATTTCAAATTGAGACTACCGAATTTGGGTGCTGTCTTAAACACTGTGTTGCTCCATTGAAGTCTGGCCTTCCGATTGTCCGTCCGCCACGGTTCTCCAGCTGTGCTGCATTTTCTTGAACACTCGAATTGATTCCCGCAACCGCCGAATCCTCTCTACAGCGTCATTGATTGCCCAATTCCAGCGCGGAATGCGGAAATAGGTTGGGCCTTTATTTATTTTCTACAGTGAAAGGAATACCGCAATGGCGCTACCTAACATAGGTGCGACTTTAGACCGCCTTGGGAAGGAGGCTTCCATCATTGACCTAACTCCGTCGCAAGCAGAGCGAGTGCGGACGTTGGTCGAAGAACTGGAATCCTTCTATAACCAAGCGAAACATAAACTGGCAAGCTAACCATCACAGAGGAGGCCATGAAACGTTTTTTACATTTGCTTAAAATATTCGTGGCCTTCTTTTTTGTGTTGGTCGGTATGTCTGTAACTCGGACATCTCCCCCACGATCCTGGCTCCCAAATTGTCGGGAACGCACTCACTGCTCTTGGATTGACAATGTTTTGGGGCGAGTTGCGGAAAAACTAACAACACGGCATTTCAGACACCACCCGAATTTGCGGTAGTGGCTCAATTTGCTTTCTTGCGGCGCTCTCTGTATTTGGACAGCAGAAAGACGGCTAAAGCGATAGCGGCCAGAATTCCTTCGGCGACTGACTTCGGGAACTTCATATTGTGTAAGAGAATTGGCACGAGAACGAATGCCATTAGGAAGGCTGTTAGCATCCCATACCGAAGTAATCGCCATTCATCGTGGGTCATGCCACTACCTCAGCCCAATTATGCTCCAAAAGGCCAATCAATTCTTCAACTGTCCAAACGTGCGTGCTGATTCCGGCTTCCATTGCTGGCGTCACTCTCAGCGTTTGGTGGACGCGGCAAAATTGTAATGTGGGCGATTTTATTACTACTGAGTCAATGGGTCAGTGTACCCGGCAGATGCGGACCATCTGCCGAATCTGGCCCGAATAGTCTTGCGAAGAAACTTCGCTTCGACACCCACGCTCCCAGACTATATGCAGCCCCGGCGTAAAAAGGGGCCGTAACTGTCCTTTGCGCTGCAACGCGTACAGGGTCGCTCGTGAGAAAATTCGTTATAGTTGGCATTACTTGCTTAATGTCAAAGTAGTATCGGAAAGCTGACATCGAGCTGCCATACAGTACAGAAGAAGGCGCGTGGAATTGGAGCATCATGTAGGCTAGAACAAAGGCTGGTACGATCCAAACCCATATTGCTCCTGCAGGGTTGCGGACACGAACAGCGATGCAGCCCATTACCAGTGCGGGCATGATACTTATCAGTTCGAGGTGCTCGAGGTACCAGTCCCCAGGTGTTACGCGGGGGGAGATGTGCATGATTGGCACTCCCCAAGCAAACCACCGGCCCACTAGCCAAGGAGATAAATACAGTGCACATGCGTACACAACGACGGCGTGTATAACGAGAGAACCGATTCCGGCGAGAGTTCCATGCCTTTTGAGGGACAACCTCATTCAGTGGCGTGCCTCCACATGCGGAAGCCCCGGCTACTGAGCTTGCGCCAGTAATAGATTATTCCGACATGGGCCACAAATAAGCCAAAGACCATAAGAAAGATCGAAAAAGCGAAACCCACCAAGTGTAGCTCGGCGACCCCATATGCATGTACTTCAGCCTTCCTGGCATCGCGGCTCCGCACAGTGGTTGCTCCCGCCCATCTTAGGGAATCTCTGAACAAGTAATCTTCACAGCGAAGCGAAGAGCAGAGGCCAGGGTAGCCGGTGGTTTTGTTCTCTCCACGAGGCATGCCGTTTGCTTTTTTGCCCCCCGTGCGGGTGGGTCGGCGGCTTCGTGCGGTACTACGCCGGGTAAACATCCCGCTCGTAGGATCATTGCCGGGCGCGCTCATCCCGCGCGTTTGATCTTCTCTTTGTCTCTCCTGTCGAGCGCCTCCTGCAACAGCACCTGTGCCATGTTTACGCGCGTTCTCGTCTCTTGCTCTGCATAGGCCGTGATGCGTTTGACCAGACGCTCTGGGAGTCGGAAACTCAGCGTCACTGTTCGTTCTGTCATGCTCGAATGTAGCATGATGTCTCAAAATGTGTCAACTAGTAACTTTACTGCTACTGACAATTCGTTCTGTAGACATTATGCAACAATCTGCTACGGTTGATCATGAAAGAAACCATGAAGACGATTCTGCTGATCGCAATGCTGTCACTATCGACGGTGTCATTCGCGCGGGTGCACGATGATTGTGGGCGTACGAAGGGCGACCCGAATTGGTTCTTTGCTGTTGGGTTCACAGGCGGCGTCATCGAGAGTGTTGAGGCGAGCGCGAGTGATATCACGGTCCCCGATGGGTTCACCTTCGAGACTGGGTTCGTCGCCGTGTGCGCGGAGATCGACAAGCACAAAGAACTCTGGGATCGTCCGTCGAGAGAAGCCATAATTGCCGCGATTGATATCCTGTGGAAGACCAAGCACCCAACTCGAAAGCACCTCGACGAAGATGACACCGTAGCGTGCCTTGGTCGATTATAAAAGTCAACATATCAGGTCTCTAGTTTGCGGGTTCCCTATCCACTACGCAAGAATAGGGGCATCGTGGTTCTCAACGGATTTGTTAATGATAGTGGGAGCGGCGGCGGTGTAACTCGCGGCTGGACTTTCAAGTGTTGGAGCACCGGAATCCCTTGCCCCTACCCGATCAGAATCTACTTCGATGGCGGTCCCTCGGCGATGCCAATCCTTAGCGTGACCGTGTGGTTAGAATCGTCAACGTCGGTGTCGGGAGTGCACGACCAATCCTTGTAACCTCTCGCTCCGTACGCGTGCCGCATTTTGTCCAGGCCCATCGCAATCTTCTCTCTGTTCATGATGTCGCCTGGCAGTAGCGGGAACATCGTCTCCAACTCATGAGTGGTGAAAGCCGTGGCTCCCGTAAAGCTCAACTGCTTCAGCCGGTATTGTGAGCCTGGATTCACCGTCGCTGACACTGAGAAGACTTGCTCTCCTGGAGAATCGGATACGACCTTGGAATTAACCTCGACCTTCACTTTGAAATAGCCACGATTCTGCCAGAAACCCCTCGTCCTTTCTTGCACTTCCTCCAGCCATGACTGGTCCATTTCCTTCAGGCCCTCGATTTCTTTGGCGAAGGCTTGGATTTCTGTTTCGTCGATGGTTTTAGTCGTCTCAACAAATGTAATCTGACTTACTCGTATACGGGGGCGCGACGAATTATCGTTCGCCTGTGCACTTTGCTCGCTGGAAGACGCCGCTGGCCGCCGGTCTGATGTCATCTCGACAGAAAATGTAGACGCTCCTATCGTGACGCCGACCAGCCCGCCGACCATACCCAGGGTGAGGACCCGTCCCCACGTCTTTCCGAGGCGAGTACGCTTATCGAGCAAGTTATTAATGCGACGTTCCATATCCCCCGTATCGAACAATCCCTGAGCCAGCGAGGGAGATACGTTTCTCGAATCCGCGAGGAGAGACTGCGCAATATGCACCAGAGCGCCCGCATACAACGTTGGTGTTGACAGCTTCTCGACTGCGAGATCATCGCAAGCCAGTTCTCTGGTCTGGTTGATGCGCGCTTTCATCAACCAAGCAGCAGGATGGAATGACACCCACAGCGACACAAGTTCGCAGATTAGGTTCATTTGGAAATCCCTTCTGGAAATGTGCGCCAGTTCGTGGCACACCGCCGAATCAAAGTCGGCATCCGATGCGGTTTCCAGAAATGTTGCGGGCATCAGCAAAATTGGCTGCATCACACCAACCGTCAATGGACCAATTCCATCAGGCGCGTAAACTCTCGGTACGCGTTTCAAGCGAAATGCCTTGGCATGGCGTTCTACCAACGCGCGCACAGTTCCCGACGCGGGATGAGTACTTGCGGCGTCGTATAACTTCCGCGTGTGCCGCCAGGCAGATCCCAAGCACACGACTCGATAGACAAGAAAGGCGGCATAAAGACTCGCGAGCACGGCGGGGAGTGTCGGCGGGAATGAGAGCTGTTCTTCGTGGGGTTGTGAGAGCCACGACCATAAACCGAGCGCTATGGTGTCGTTCGGAGGCGCTGGACCTGGTTTCGACTGACCTGTCCCCGCCAGGGTGTCATGTCCACGGACGCTGACAGCCGGGGAGATTGCCAACTCCAGGCTCCAAAGTGGAAGCAACGAGCTTAACGATAAAGCGGCGATCCATAGAACGTATTGATATTTGGCAGCAGCGCGACGGAGCGCCACCGAGCAAAGGAGTGCCAGACCAGCAATGATCGCCACTTGGACGATCGAGTTGACCAGGAACGTCACGAGCATCCGACTAATCCAATCCATCTTTCGCCTCCCTGTCTCGTTCCAAGCGCTCCTGAATGAGACTGTTCAATCGCTCTAGTTTCCTCCGGTCAAGCTCTCGGTGATCCAGAAGATTCATCGCCAAGGCTTCGACCGATCCCCCAAACAACCGGTCGACCAGATCGTTAAGCGATTGGGTAATCGCTTTCGCCCGGCTGAAGACGGCACAATAGCGATACGCTTTTCCTTCGAGCGTGCGCGTGACCCGGCCCTTGCGGAGCAAGACATTCAGCATCGTCTGAACCGTCGTGTATGCGAGTTTCGGCTTTACACCGAGCCTCTTCTGCACTTCCTGCACGGTTGCCGGGCCGAGGTCCCATAGGACACTCATGATCAGTAGCTCTAACCTGGTGAGCTGCCGAGATCTGTTGCGGGGCGAAACCAATCGTTACCTCCTAAACATATAGGAGACTATGACAACGATCGCGAAAGTGTCAACTAAAATCTTAGGAGGCAACACTGGCTTGCGGTTACTGGCGAAACATCGCCTTAGCACTGGAGCAGCCGACAAGGCTGTGAATCTAGAAGGAAAATGTCGATGCCAAGACCATTAGCCGGAATCCCTCGTATCCAACGACGTAGAGCAGGGACTAAAAGGTGAGAACCAGCCCAGCTGAATAACGGAAGTTGCTCTTATTAGTGAAACCATTCCAGTGAGTGACCATCCAGTCAAACTGCCCCAAACGGACCGAAGCAAATGGTGCAGCTTTAACATCCAAGCCTCCACCATAGAACATAACCAGTCCATTAGTGGAACCATTCGAGACTGGGCCATCACTGGTGCCGCCACCAACCAAAGCGTGGGCGAATGGTCGGAAACCTGCGATATGCGCGCGGACTTCCGGTCCAAAAGTGTAGGTATGCAACTTGGAGCCAGACTTATAAGCCCCGCTGAAGTCGGCTGTGATGCCAAAGAATGGGGCCAAGCCGCCGGTCAGAGACGCGTTCCATCCATTTAGGGTAAAGGTTCCACCGCCCAGTGGTGGAGTCCCACCGAAGTCAAGGCGCGTCAGCTGATACCCGCCGAACAGCGCAGCCTTCTGGCCAGATGCCGGAAGACAAGTGAGAAGCGAAGTACAGAGCAATAGTATCGCTGCATTTCTCATCGAAACTCCTCTTTTGTTGTGTTTCTTGTGGGACAGGCCATTACAATTAGTAGTTCGAGCGGTCGGTTTGCTGTGGATTGCTTTAGTGCTTGGTGTGACATTACATGGGCTGAAATAACGAGTCAAGACCGCCCACTACGGGAAGTCGTGAAGCCTTGACGTATGCCGAGCAGGTAAAATCCCTTACCGTATCCCTCACCAATGGGGGAAGCACCCGAACCGAAAAATGGGCGTATTGCTCGGTTAGATGAACTTCTCCCCGCACGCCCACTCCTGCTATGCTGTCTTTGAAAACGAAATTCGAGAATAGGGCTGGTGCAACTCTGGTGCAACTATACGACACCTGTTTATACCCTAAATCGCCAGTTCTCTTGGATTGACACGCCTTTTGAAACAATAAGATGGCGTTGACTGTGAATTTCCCAAGCTGGATGTCGCCGGTTCGATCCCGGTCTCCCGCTCCATTTTTGTACAGGGTGAGACCAATATGTCAATTCGACCCGTGAAGCGGCTCATCAAATCCAAACCGACCATGGAGGGCGCGGGCGTGCATTTGTGCCGCGCATTCGGATTCGGAAACACGAAAGACTTCGATCCGTTCCTCCTGCTTGACGACTTCCGCAATGACGTCCCGGAAGATTACCTCGCAGGGTTTCCGTGGCACCCTCATCGCGGGATAGAGACCATCACCTACGTGCTAGCGGGAACCGTGGAGCACGGTGACAGCATGGGGAACCGCGGCGCCATCGCCGCCGGCGAAGTGCAATGGATGACCGCAGGGAGCGGTATCATCCATCAGGAGATGCCCAAGGGCGATCAAGCGGGCCGGATGCATGGGTTCCAGTTGTGGGCGAATCTTCCGTCATCGCTCAAAATGACCGACCCACGTTACCAAGAAGTGAAAGCGATGGACATTCCAGAAGTCAAGGACGACGATGGCACCCACGTGCGTGTCGTCTGCGGATCTTTTTGGGGGAAGACCGGCCCGGTGGATGGAATCGCTGCTGACCCGATCTACCTCGACGTCTCGGTGTCACCCGGCAGGAGAAAAACGCTCCCGGTGGAAACGACCCGTCACGCCTTCGCCTATGTTTTTGCGGGAAGCGGAAAGTTCTGTAACGCATCGGGTCCGCTTACGGTGCCGACGGAAGCCGTGAAATGGTTGGACACCACGCCTCCCGTGGAGGCCGATAACCGCTCGCTCATACTTTTTGATCGCGGCGACGAGGTCACAGTGCAAGCAGGGGACGACGGCATCCGGTTCCTCCTGGTCTCGGGAAAACCTCTTGAGGAACCGGTCGCATGGTACGGGCCCATCGTGATGAACACGCAGGAGCAGCTCCGGCAGGCGTTCGACGAGCTAGAACAGGGGAAGTTCCTAAAGCAAGCGTGACTCCAGTTTTGGCTTTGCAGACGCAGCGCGTGCGAATTCGCGGACACCTACACTCGCCGGCCCCCAGCTCGTTTGCTACTTATTCTTCTTGGCCGTAAAAGTCCCCGCTGCATTCACCGGTTGGACGTCGATCGCACCGGTGATGGCTGCATCGCCGTCCCAGGTGCCCGCATAGGTAGCGGTCAGAATGCTACCGTTCCATTCCGCATCGTACTTCCAGGTTACATTCTTATCGTCAACGTTGCCCGTCAGCTGAAGGACGGCCTTATCATCAGCGCTAGGATCACCGTTCTGGCATGATCCGGTCAGTTTCTTGCCATCCTGTTTCAATGCGCAGATCCTGTTGACAGCATAACCGCTGACATTCCCTTCCACCTTCCAGGTCCCTGAAAGAGAATTGTCGGCTGCAAGTGCGGGCAATGCAGACAGCAATAGTGCAATGATCAAACGTTTCATGGGAACTCTTCCTTTTTCGCTGCAAGAAATGTATTTCATTCCAGGATCGAACCAATGATTCGAAATCAATGAATCCACGACCAAAGAAAACCTCAACCGGGAATGCATCATCCTAAGTGCGGCGATGAGAATTTGCCATTGGCGGCGAAAGATTCTCATCCCAGGACAACTTGAAACACGCCCACCTTTCAATAATATAATAACGCGTTATTATAGGAGGCTAAATTGAAGAAGCTTATCGGTTTTCTTGCAGTGTTGTTGTGGGTTTCTATCCCTGCGTTTGCGCAACATGGCTCGCATGGTGTTGGCGGCGGGGGCCACATTCCTGCTCATGGTCCTGCCCCTGCTAAAGTAGGGCGCCCGGCGCCAGCACCAAGCGCGCACGGATATAGTGACAAGGCCGGGCACCCAAACGCTCCCCACGTTCACTCGAATGGCAAATGGATCGGACACGACTCCGGCCCCAATGATGCTCACTACCACATCGATCATCCCTGGGAACATGGACACTTTACCGGCGGTTTCGGTCGCGGCCACGTCGTCCGGATTGAAGGAGGCGGCCCGGGGCGCTTCTGGTTTGGCGGGTTTTATTTCAACGTTGCCCCCTACGATGTTGGTTTCTGCAATGACTGGCTTTGGGACAGCGACCAGGTCGTGATTTATGAAGACCCAGACCACATCGGCTGGTATCTCGCCTATAACGTGAGACTTGGTACTTACGTTCACGTTGAGTATTTGGGAGGAAGTTAACGCGCCATTCCGCGCAATTTCGGCAAATCATTTTAGACTGAGATGAGTTAGAAAACACGGTGGCCGGGATCGCAAATCAATTTCCGGCCACCGATTTTTTGCTTCGACAGTCGGTTCACAGGGCCGAACAGACCGCTTTCACTTCCGTATACATCTCCAGCACCTCGCGGCCCATTTCGCGGCCCCAGCCCGACTGCTTGTATCCACCAAACGGCAGAGCTGCGTCGAAAATGTTGTAGCAGTTGATCCACACCGTCCCGGCACGGAGTTGGGAAGCAAGACGATGAGCTTTCTGAATGTCCCGCGTCCAAATCCCAGCGGCCAGCCCGTAGACGCTGTCATTGGCTTGCGTGACCAACTCGTCGGCATCATCGAACGGGATGGCCGTGACCACCGGTCCGAAGATCTCTTCTTGCACCACCTTCATCTTTTCATTCGTGTTTACCAGGACAGTTGGCTTGACGAAGTATCCCTTGTCACCGAGCCTTTCTCCGCCCACCACGGCCTTGGCTCCCTCGGAACGTCCTGATTCGAGATAGCCGCAGACGCGATTGAGCTGCTCCTCGGAGACCAGCGGCCCCATGTCAGTGGTCGGCTCCAGTCCTGAACCCACGCGGATTTTCGCGGCGCGCTGCGAAACATTGTCTACAACCTCGTCAAAAATCTTCTTGTCCACATAGAGCCGTGATCCTGCGCAACAACACTGCCCATGATTGAAGAAGATCGCGCTGGCGGCTCCCGCAGCGGCGGTCTCAACGTCCGCATCTCCCAGAACAACATTCGGAGACTTACCGCCTAACTCAAGGGAAACTTTTTTCAGGTTCCCGGCGGCGGCCTGAAGAATGAGTTTGCCGACCTCGGTCGAACCGGTGAAGGCGATTTTATCTACATCTGGATGCGCAGCCAGTGCTGCTCCGGCTGTCTCTCCGTATCCCGGGATGATGTTTACAACACCATCTGGAATTCCTGCCTCCTGGATTAATTCACCGAGTCGGAGACACGTTAGCGGAGTCTGCTCCGCCGGTTTCAGGACTACGGTGCAGCCCGTGGCCAGCGCTGGCCCCAATTTCCATGCTGCCATCAGCAACGGAAAATTCCAGGGAATGATCTGCCCAACCACCCCTACCGGCTCCCGCACCGTGTAAGCCAGGTATTTCGCGCCCGGCGTGTAAGGCACGGAAATCGGAATTGTGTGGCCCTCAATCTTCGTGGCCCAGCCCGCCATGTAGCGAAACAGGTCTACCGCCAAAGGGACATCCGCCGCTCGCGCGACCGTGAGCGGTTTTCCATTGTCGAGAGTTTCGAGTTCGGCAAACTCTTCCAGGTTCTCTTCCAGCAAGTCCGCCAGCTTCCAGATCATGCGTCCACGTTCCGAAGGAGTCAGCTTCGACCATCGACCCGTTTCAAAAGCCGCGCGAGCAGCCTTGACAGCTCGATCAATGTCCTCGCGGTCACCTTCGGCAACACGCGCGAGAACCTCGCCAGTAGCCGGATTATAGGTAGGGAAGGTCTTGCCAGACGCCGCCTCCACCCACTTTCCGTTAATCAACATTTTATGTGTTCTGGAAACAAAGCTTGTGACTTTGTCTTCCGGGGGGACGATCTTCAGGGCCGTTGCCATAATTTCCTCCTCGTGTGCACTACGTTAGAGTGCGGGGCCTCCGCACGTTGGCCGGATCATGCTGCTGAAGTGTGCCTGGGGCTCGGGCGCTGAAGTCTCAGGGAAAACCTAGTTAAAATAGCCATCTTCCATGCTGCCCTAAGATGGCGGCTAGGATTTTAGCTCATTTCCCGATCGAAAGAACAACTCTCGGGCGATATTCGCACCAGCTCGTGTGGCGCGGGCGCCCTCGCCCGCGAGACTGCCGCAATCTATCCGATCCAGTGATATGTTGCCTCTTGCGCTAATTGCCATCTCGCGTTGCATAATGGTTGCGACTTTGCTCCGAAGCAGCGGCTCGTTGCTTGACTGACCAGGTATGACTGATCAAATCCGCTATCGCCGTCCGTCGCCCGGAACGCAGCCCGGATATCTTCATCCCAGCTATGTGTCGTCCGTGAAACGCGCTCCCACTCAGCCGCTGGTCCTGCTGTCTCACACCTTGTCGGAAACTACCGGGCCCCAATTTGCAGAGAATGACGTCATGGGAAGTGGAGGCGACCTTACCCGGCAGCCTTCCGGTGAACCTCTGGGTGAGCGAATCATCGTGAGCGGCCGTGTGCTCGACGAGAATGGCCGCTCAGTGCCGCATACATTAGTTGAACTCTGGCAGGCCAACGCGGCGGGTCGTTACCTTCACGAAATTGACCAGCACAATGCGCCACTCGACCCAAATTTCACGGGATGTGGCCACACGCTCACCGACGGAGAAGGCCGGTATCGCTTCGTCACAGTCAAGCCAGGTTGCTACCCTTGGCGTAACCACCAAAACGCATGGCGGCCCGCTCACATCCATTTCTCGCTCTTTGGGCCCGCGTTTGCAACCCGCCTGGTCACCCAAATGTACTTCCCGGGCGACCCGCTGTTACCATACGACCCGATCTTCAACTCAATCGCCGATGAGCAAGCTCGCAATCGGTTAATCTCAGTCTTCGATTGGGAAATGACCATTCCCGAGACCGCGCTCGGCTATCGTTTCGACGTCGTTCTGCGGGGCAGGGAAGAAACGCCGATGGAAAAATCCTCGATCCACGGACAAGTGACGCAGAGGCGAAAGAAATGAGTCTTCTCGCGACGCCTTCCCAAACCGTCGGGCCGTTTTTCCACATCGGGTGCTCTAAGCTTATTGTTTCGGATTTGTCCGCCCCGGATGTTTCTGGCGCTCGCATCGCCATCGAGGGACGCATTCTTGATGGCGACGGAAATCCCGTTCCCGATGCGATGATCGAGATCTGGCAGGCCAATGCATTCGGCAGATACGCTCATCCGGCAGACACACAAGACAAGCCACTGGATCCGGGATTTAAAGGCTTCGGTCGCGTACCAACCGATCAGAATGGAAGGTTTAGTTTCACCACAATTAAGCCAGGCCCTGTGCCTGGCTCTAACGGCACAACCCAGGCGCCGCATCTGGTTGCCTCGATCTTCATGCGCGGTCTTTTGAAGAGGCTGGTGTCACGCATTTATTTCCCCAGCGATCCTCCAAGCAGCATCGATCCGGCGAACGCCAGCGATCCTGTTCTAAATTCCGTTGATCCAGACCGGCGAAAAACACTCATCGCGCGGAAGGCGGAAGGGACAGACGCAGTTTTTCACTGGGACGTGGTTCTGCAAGGCTTGAGTGAAACGGTGTTCTTCGACATTTGAAAACGGCGGAATCAATCACTATGGGATTGCTTGATCCATTATTCGGCGCGGAGTCGGTGCAGCGAATCTTTTCGGATCGCTCCCGCCTGCAGGGCATGCTCGACTTCGAAGCGGCGCTGGCCAAAGCCGAAGCACAGGTCGGCGTCATCCCGGTATCCGCGGTTGCTCCCATCCACGCCAAGTGCCGGGCAGATTGGTTTGACCTGAACGCGATTGCACAGGCTGCGGCAACTGCGGGAAACCTCGCCATCCCGATGGTCAAGCAGTTGACCTCGCTGGTCGGCGCTGACGATGAAAATGCCGCAGGCTATGTCCACTGGGGAGCCACCAGCCAGGATGCGATCGACACTGGATTAGTCTTGCAGTTGAGAGACGCCATCGATTTTATCGAAAACGATCTGGCTCGCTTTTGCGAGATCCTTGCTCGCCTGGTAGAGCAGCACCGCGATACTCTCGTAGTCGCCCGCACCTGGATGCAGCACGCCGTCCCCACCTTGTTCGGACTGCAAGTCGCCGGCTGGCTCGATGCTTTGGATCGCCATCATGCACGCCTTCAAGAATTAAGAAAGCGTGTGTTTGTTTTGCAGTTTGGTGGCGCTGCTGGCACTCTGGCGGCCCTGGGCGATCAAGGTTTAGACGTTGCTAAAGCTCTAGCCGAAGAACTCAGCCTGGCCTTGCCGGATATGCCGTGGCATTCCCACCGGGATCGAATCGCGGAAGTCGCCACCACACTCGCACTGTGCGTGGGAACCTTGGGCAAAATTGCTCGTGACATCGCACTGCAAATGCAAACCGAAATCTCGGAAGCATTCGAACCGGCAGCAGAAAAACGCGGCGGATCTTCAACGATGCCGCACAAGCGCAATCCGGTATCTGCTGCGGTCGCTCTAGCCGCAGCTATTCGCGTGCCCGCATTGACCAGCACTATGCTTTCGGCGATGGTTCAGGAACACGAGCGCGGCTTGGGCGGCTGGCACGCGGAATGGGATACCCTGCCTGAAATTGTTGGGCTCACGGCTGGCTCGTTACACCACATGGTGGAAATCGCGCAAGGGCTCGAGATCAAGACAGACCGGATGCTCGAGAATCTTGAACAGACCCAGGGGCTGATCTTCGCCGAGGCAGCAATGATGGCCGTTGCCAAACACATCGGTCGTGGTGCGGCGCATAAGCTTATTGACGCCGCTTCTCGCCGGGCAGTCGCGGAGAGTAAGCATCTTCGCACCGTGCTGGGTCAGGATCCGGCCGTGACCAAACACCTGTCAGCCGCTGAGATCGACGCTCTTTTCGATCCCCTGTGTTACACCAGCGTGGCGCGGCGGTTCATGGATCGTGTACTGGCAATGCATCAGCAGCTTTCTCAAGCAGCGGAGCGCAAGTAATCCTCATGTCGTTTGCGGACTTAAAAAATACCCGGGTTCATTATGACCTCACGGGCCCCTGTGACTTGCCTGTACTCGTTCTCTCCAACTCGCTGGGGACCGATCTCACCATGTGGGACGCGCAATTCGAGGCATTCTCCAAAAACTTCCAGCTTCTGCGCTATGACACCCGCGGTCATGGTCAGTCCTCAGTTACGCCGGGGCCTTATACCATCGAGCAATTGGCTAACGATGTTCTAAATCTGCTCGACCACTTGGAATTGCCTCACGCATATTTTTGTGGCTTGTCCATGGGCGGAGTGACCGGCATGTGGCTGGGCGTGCACGCGCCAGAACGATTGAGAAAAATTGTTCTCTGCAATACCGCGCTCAAAATTGGCAATGCCGGGGGCTGGAACACACGCATCGAAACTGTGCGCAAGAATGGCATGCAGTCGATCGCCTCTTCAGTCCTCGATCGATGGTTTACGCCTGCGTTTCGCGTAGGTTTCCAGCAGCACGTACAATCCGCGCGGCAAATGCTGTTGAGCATATCCGCCGATGGTTACATTGCATGTTGCGCGGCAGTTCGAGACGCCGATTTTCGCGGAGAAAATCCAGGCAGTTCGATTTCCTCCATTCGCGTGCCCACTATGGTCGTCGTAGGCGCTCAGGATCCCGTAACTTCTCCAGCCGATGGGCACTCTATCGTCGATCGCATCTCCGGCGCGCAATACGCCGAGTTGCAGGCTGCTCATTTATCGAATATCGAGGCTGCCTCTGCATTTACCATGGAGGTGGGTCGTTTTCTAGCGACCTAACGGTTGGTTGAAGAACAAATGGCCGGGATGGTGCTCACGTCGAAGCCTTTGTGAGAACCAGTTTGAATCGGGAGTAATCGCAGGGTCGCGCCATAGAACGAGTTCCGTTAGGAGCGAAACATCATAGCCCCGGACGAGTCCGGGGGAAAACGGAACAAGATTACCCGCCCTAAAGGGCGCACGCTTTAGCGCACGAGGTTGCACAACCCAGGAGCACATTATGGACGAGCGGGAAAAATACAAAAACGGAATGTCGGTGCGCCGCGCCGTGCTGGGCGATGCTCACGTGGATCGATCCCTGACCAAACTCACTGACTTCAACCAAGATTTTGAAGACCTAATCACCCGCTACGCGTGGGGCGAAATCTGGGCCCGGCCCGGTCTGCCGCGCCAGTCTCGAAGCCTGATCACGCTTGCCATGATGGTGGCGCTCAACCGAACCGACGAATTCCGCATGCACGTCCGCGCCGCCTTCAACAACGGCGTCACCCGTGACGAAATCAAGGAGGTCCTGCTCCAGACCGCGATTTATTGTGGCCTTCCCGCAGCCAATGCTGCATTTCATGCCGCTGAAGAAGTATTCGCCGAAATCGAGGCGAAGGGATAAGCACAAGATGACGAACAATAAACGCGGACACAAAACGCCACCATGCTAATCAATCGAAAGACCATCCACATCGAGTGGGGACACTGCGATCCGGCAGGCATTGTCTACTATCCCCGCTATTTGGAATATTTCGATAATTGCACGGCAGCTTTGTTCGAGCGCGCTGGTCTGCCCATGCACGAAATGCTCAAGACCCTCGGCATTGCGGGCATCCCCATGGTGGATATGCGTGTGCGGTTCCTGGTGCCCTCACGCCTCGGCGAGGATGTGGTCATCGAGTCCTCGGTAACTGAATGGCGAAACAGCAGCTTTGATGTTCACCATAAACTGTTAAAAGGCGATGTCCTCGCTGTCGAGTGCTTCGAGACGCGAGTCTGGACCGTGCGCTCCTCTAAAGATCCAGAAAAGCTCCAGTCGAAACCAGTCCCTCGCGAAATCATCGATCGCTTCTCAACGTGAACGGAAACTATCGGTAAGAGTTCGCCGAGAAAATAAATGTTGGTGAAATGCCAATTGCTCGCTGCGAGTTGCCAACTGCTAAATGCCGCTTTCCCGCACCCAAGTCGGAATCGTAGGCGCCGGGCCCGCAGGGCTCGTGCTCTCCCACCTGCTGCACCTCCAGGGAATCGAGTCCGTAGTGCTCGAAGCCCGCAGCCGCCAATATTGCGAGGAACGTATCCGCGCAGGCGTGCTTGAGCAGGGCACCGTGGATCTCCTAACCGAGACGGGAGTTGGCGCACGCCTCAAGCGGGAAGGCCTCGTCCACCACGGAATCGAGCTGCGTTTCGCAGGCCGTGGCCATCGCATCGACTTCAAAGATCTGACCGGCGAATCTGGGATCACCATCTACGCCCAACACGAGCTCATCAAAGATCTGATCAAAGCTCGCCTGGATGCGGCTGGACAAGTGCTCTTCGATAGCGACGATGTGAGCGTCCACGACTTCGACACCGCAAAACCAACCATTCGCTTCCGCAAACATAAAGGTGACGAAGTCCACGAACTCTCCTGCGATTTCATCGTCGGCTGCGATGGATTCCACGGCGTCTGCCGTCCCTCGATTCCGGAAGGCGTGCTCACTACCTACGAGCGCACCTACCCCTTCGCCTGGCTCGGTATTCTCGCCGAAGTTCCGCCCTCAGCCGACGAGCTTATTTACGCCTACCACCAGCGCGGTTTTGCCCTGCTCAGCATGCGTTCTCCCAGCATCAGCCGCCTCTACCTCCAATGCACGCCTGACGAAGACATTGTCAACTGGCCAGACGAAAAAATCTGGCAGGAACTCCACACTCGTCTTCATTCCGACGGTTGGAAACTCACCGAGGGGCCGATCATCCAGAAAGGTGTGACCGGAATGCGCAGCGCTGTTGTTGAGCCCATGCAGCGTGGCCGGCTTTTTCTTGCTGGGGATGCAGCCCACATTGTTCCCCCCACCGGCGCCAAGGGGTTGAACCTCGCCGTTGCTGACGTCCGCATCCTCGCTCGCGCCTTGAGTGAGTTCTACACTTCCGGCCAGACCACTCTCCTCGCCGACTACTCGAAGACCTGTTTGCGCCGCGTATGGAAAGTACAACGCTTTTCCTGGTGGATGACCTCGATGCTCCACGTTTTCAGCGACGACAACCCTTTCGACCAGCGGCGTCAGCTAGCTGAACTCGATTACGTGACCAGCTCCCGCGCCGCCGCCAAGACTCTTGCCGAAAACTACGTCGGTCTGCCCTTCGACTAGTGGCTAACTGTGAACCCATCCGCTTCGAGGTCATCCTGAAGATCCGGCGCAGTTCGGCCGGGCGAGGGATCTCGCGTGTGTCCGCCCAATCGCCGAAACAATACTAGAAACGAAAAGTCCCACTGAACTCGACGAATCCCGCCGCAATCTCTATCATGGACTCGTTCTGTAATTCATCCTTGTTCATCGAGGTCATTCATGGCTGAACCTACTTATGAAGAACTGAAAGCTCGTTTGGCGGAGCTGGAAAAGCAGCCGCGCCGCAGCGGAAGTCTGGAATTCCGCGTCAGCGAAAAGGGAGGGGTGAGCATTTACGGTCTAGGCCGTTTTCCTGTCACGCTCTATTATGAGCAGTGGAAACGCTTGCTGGACGTTTCTGACAAACTGCGCGAATTCCTTGAAGAAAATAAGCCGAAGCTGAAATTAAAAGAACAGTAACCCGGCACCTAGCGCCCGGTTTTCAATGTCAGACGAAATCCTCACTCTTCCGCCGCCTCCTGCCGATGCCCGTCTCGCTTACGGCACCGACGCGAATCAGTTCGGTGAGCTTCGTCTTCCCAAGGATTCAGACGCCGGCAAAGTCAAAGGCCCATTCTCCGTCGTCGTGAATATCCACGGCGGCTTCTGGCGTGCCAAGTACAATCTCGCGCACGCCGGACATCTGTGCGCGGCTTTGACTGCAAGAGGGATCGCTACCTGGAATCTGGAATATCGCCGGGTCGGCAATCACGGCGGGGGATGGCCCGGCACCTTCGAAGACATCCGCAGCGGCTATCGCTTTCTTCCCACCATCGCGAAGAAATACAATCTCGATCCGACGAAAACGCTGGTGATGGGCCACTCCGCCGGTGGACAGCTGGCGCTTTGTCTTGCCGGTCACGAGCCCTCAGTCAAACGCGTTGTTTCTCTGGCGGGAGTGGTTGATTTGCAGCAGGCTTGGGATCTCCATCTCGGCGATAGCGCTGTGGTCGAGTTTCTGGGTGGTTCTCCGAAAGAAGTTCCGGAGCATTACCACGAAGCCGATCCCATGCAGCTCAAGATTTCGGCCACCCAGTGGCTAATCCACGGCGCATCGGACGATACGGTGCCGTCCTACTTAAGCCGCAACTATACCCAGCAGAAAAAGAGCGGCGGCGAAGATGTGCATTATTTGGAGATTTCTACCGCAGGCCACTTCGATCTCATCGATCCCCATTCCACAGCGTGGCCAAAAGTAGAGAGCACGGTGCTGCATCTACTCCAATAAAACTCTTCTTGCTCAATGTCATCCTGAGCGTGGTCAGACGTCCACGAAGTGAACGTCTGCAAGTCGAAAGGCCCCTACAGCTGCACCGCGTCGTCCGTAGATCGCGCCGGGTGCCCCGTCCTTCTCGGTCCTTTGCGAGAGGGCGGGGTTTTACGCACAATTCCTCAACACCAGAGCCGAATTCTTCGATCCAAACGCAATGCAATTGCATACCGCGTGCTCGATGGTCTTCATCCGTCCCGCGTCCGGCACATAATCCAAATCGCACTGCGCGTCCGGCGTCTCCAAATTAATCGTCGGCGGAATTTGTCCGCGCTGCATGGCCACAATCGTTGCTGCTACTCCTGCCGCTCCGCACGCGCCCTGCGGATGTCCAATCTGCGACTTCAATGCCGACATTGGCACCTGCCGCGCGTATTCGCCCAGAGCGAGCTTCAGCGCGCGGGTTTCAATGCGGTCATTCAACTGCGTAGATGTCCCATGCAGATTCACGTATTGCACACCCTGCGCACCAATACCCGCCTGCTTCATTGCCAGCCCAATTGCCCGTGCTGGCTCCTCGCCGCATTCCTGCAGCCGCACCCGATGAAATGCCTCGCAAGTGGAACCGTAACCCGCCACCTCTGCCAGCATCTTTGCGCCGCGCGCCCGTGCGTGTTCGTATTCCTCCAGCACAAACATCCATGCCCCTTCGGCCACCACAAACCCATCGCGATTAGCTGAAAAAGGCCGTGAGCCCCGCTGTGGCTCGTTGTTCCACGAGTCGGTCAAAATCTTCATCAGGATGAAGCCTTTAATGATTCCTAGAGCAATCGGCGCATCCGCTCCTCCGGCCAGCACCATATCGAGCCGCCCCGACTGAATCTGCCGCATGGAGTATCCAAACGCGTCCGTCGACGAAGTGCATCCCGTCGTAATCACATGACTCGCGCCGCGCAACCCAAAGCGCATGTTCAGTTCACTGGACAGCGTCCCCATCACGCCGGTCGGCACACAAAATAAACTCATCTGCTTGTATTGTTGATGGAAAAACAATCGATACTGCTCTTCGGTGAATTCTTGCGATCCTCCGCCCGAACCCATAATCACTCCGAAGCGTTGCCTTTCCTTCAGCGAAAGCTTGTCCGCGACACCCGCCGTTCTCAACGCCTCCGTCGCTGCGGCGATGGCCAGCGGTAGCACGCGGGATACATGTTTGCGTTCCCGCTTTTCCACCCACTCCAGTTCGTCGAAGTCGCACACTTCGCCCGCAATCTGCACCGGCACTTCCGATGGATCAAAGCGCGAAATTCGGGTCACACCGCTACGCCCCTCGAGGATCGCGTCAGAAAAAGCCGCATTGCCCACGCCATTCGGACTGACAACGCCCATGCCGGTAATCACAACTCGTCTGTTCACTCGGTCTCCCATTTGCTCCGAATTTCTGTTTCTCGACTCCGGAGGGTGCCCCGTCCAATCTATGCTTGGTCGGGGATTCTCTCCGGCCACCGAACTATACAGCATGTCGCCGCCGTAGTGTCATGTCAGATGACTTGATTTTCCTCTGGGACCTCTGCGTTCTCGGAGGTTGATTCCTCGTCCTTCAATATCCGCTGCAAAACTGAAAATGCATTGCATCCCTCCTGCACCCACCCAATCGCCACCCCATTCAAAACCCGCGCTGCGGAATACCTCTACCATGCCCGCGTCCATATCGCCAGCCGTGCATTGCTGGTTTGTTTCAGGATTCAGATCGACTGCTATTCCCCAGGTATGGGTCGAAAGCTTGATGCCCATCCGCCGTGGCCGGAATGCAAAGCATCCGCCAAAGCTCGTTACCTTCCCCTGCAACCCACTGCTCACCGTCTGCCCAAACGCATCAGCAAAAATCGCAGCGAGCAGTTTATGACAAGTGAGCTTTGTAATTGTTTGCGAATGGTCAAAAGAAAGTAGCAAAGGGGAGGGAAGTGCGACCGGCGCCAAAAGCTGCACCTCCCATCGTGGATCCAACGTCCCACTCGAAGAATGTAGTGCTGAATGTCCCCGAAACTCGCAACGATCTGCTCCAATCCCTTCGGTCGCACAAGAGCGCCTTGATTCGCAACGGCCGCTACACCCATGCTCCCTCCTGCAAGGGGGCTGCCCCGAATCCCCGGATTAGCAAATGCCCGCATAGGGACAGACGCCCTCGTCTGTCCAGCGCCAGCGGCGCGCAGGTCCTCGCCTGTCTTATAATCGGGGGTCTCGCGAAAGAGGAACTCTTGGCTTACGACGACCTGCGCGCCTGGATCGCCGCCCTCGACCGTGCTGGTGAACTGAAAAAAGTCAGCACAGAAGTTGATCCCATCCTTGAAATTTCCGAAATCGCTGATCGTGTGTCGAAGGGTCGCGATCAGAAAGGCAGTCCCGGCGGCCCCGCGCTACTCTTCCAGAACATCAAGGGCCATCCCGGTGCGCAGGTATTGATCAACCAGTTCGGTTCAGCGCTGCGCATGAACCTCGCGCTCCAAGTGGACGCTCTCGACGAAGTTGCCGACCGCATTTGTCACTTCATGGACGTCAAATCCCCGCAAGGCTTTCTCGACAAAGTAAAAATGCTACCTATGCTTGCGGAAATGGGAAAATTCTTCCCCAAGACCGTTTCCACAGGTGCTTGCAAGGAAGTCATCAAGCGAGACAACTTCTCGCTGTTGGATCTCCCCATTCTCCGATGTTGGCCGAAAGACGGCGGACGATTCATTACCTTCCCCTGCGTAGTCACCCGTGATCCCAAGACCGGCAAGCGCAACGTCGGCATGTATCGCATGCAGGTTTATGACGAGCGCACCACCGGCATGCACTGGCAACGTCAGAAAGTTGGTGCGGAGCACTATCGGGAAGCCTTGCGCAAAGCTGCAGCGGGTGGCGATCCCGCAAAATCAGCGGCGGCCGTCGACATCATGGCTCGCACTTCTGGTGGCTCCGTGCTCATAGAAGGTGATCGGCCCTCCGGCAAGATGGAAGTTGCCGTCGCCATCGGCACCGATCCCGCCCTTACCTTTTCCGCCATCGTTCCCGCGCCGCCGGATGTGGAGGAATATCTCATCGCCGGTTTCCTCCGCCAGAAGCCCGTCGAGCTCGTGAAGTGCGAAACTGTCGATCTCGAAGTCCCGGCCAACGCGGAAATTATTCTCGAAGGCCATGTCCACCTTGACGAACTCCGCAGCGAGGGCCCTTTCGGCGACCATACAGGCTTCTACTCGCTGGAAGATCTCTATCCGGTCTTCCACGTGAGCTGCATCACTCACCGCAAGGATCCCATCTACTCCACAACGATTGTCGGCAAGCCTCCGCAGGAAGATGCCTACATGGGCAAAGCGATCGAGCGTATTTTCCTTCCGCTGATGAAGGTCACCATCCCCGAGATCGTGGACATCAACCTTCCCGTCGAAGGCATTTTTCACAATCTGATGCTGGTTTCCATCAAAAAGTCCTATCCTGGCCAGGCCCGCAAAGTCATGAGCGCCATCTGGTCGCTGGGTCAGGCTATGTTCACCAAGTGCATTATCGTGGTGGACGAAGATGTGAATGTGCAGGACATCGGCGACGTCACGCTCAAAGTACTCAATCACATCGATCCCGAACGCGACATTCAATTCACGCTTGGCCCGATTGACTCGCTCGACCACGCCTCGCGCCTGCCGAACTATGGATCAAAGATGGGCATTGACGCCACCCGCAAATGGCCGAGCGAAGGCTTCGCCCGCCCCTGGCCCGACGAAATCCTCATGGACGAAAAGACGAAAGCCGTGGTCGACAAGAAATGGAAGGAGCTAGGGCTGGATTAGAGCTGGCGCAGGAATAAGATTGCCGTTTATTCCCCGTTCTTTGCCAGGTGTATCCTCTCCTCTGAGGTCATGAGTCCCCAGGCTTCGCGATATTTCTCGTACTGTCCACCTTTGCCGCCGGAAGGGTGGAGTTGCAGGCTCCTATGTGGGGCGAACGCTTTTACCGGGATCACATACCATGCGTCCTCCTGCAAAACATAAGCTACGAGTATGGTCGCGCTTGCACAAAAAGCGCACGCCCGCAGCCTGCGCTTAATCGCTGCTTTACTTCATCGTTCAACGTGCCAACTCGGCCACTATCGCACGATCTTCAGAGTCAGGGGTTTGGCGCGAACTATTGTTATATTGTCATTCCCGCTTCGGCTAACATCCAAAGTGTACAGGCCAGGTTCCGCAATAGCATAAAGGCGTTCTAGGTCTATCGCGAAAGTAAACGATTTTCCGGGAGCCACGCACCTTGGGCCCAGCTCACTACATGAAGAAGTCAGCCGGTTGGATACGTCACAGAGCACTGAAAAGAGCACTGCGGAGACACAGGGAAGATCGCAGTGCAATAGAAGTGTCGAAAATACAGGGGAAATTGATGGTGGACCCGGAGAGACTTGAACTCCCAACCCCTGCGTTCGAAGCGCAGTGCTCTATCCAGTTGAGCTACGGGTCCGAGTGACTAGAAGTGTAAGCGTAGCAGATTTTCCACGAAATTGGCGCTTCCCAAAGATCGGGAAAGCATTCACCACAGAGACACAGAGAACGGCAAACCCAGAAAAGCCTTGTCTCTACGCCTCTGTAGTGAAACGCACTTAGGTCCACGCCGATGCTGCGCTGAGTAAAGCCTTTCCGGTATACTAGTTAGTCATGCCAGTGTTCAAGGACATTGCCGCTATCGCCAAGGGGATGAGCATCACCTTCATGGAGATGTTCCAGCCCACCCAGGTGGAAAACTATCCAGATGGGAAGGGGCCGCTCAAGGGCGCTCAGTTCCAGGAGCGTTTTCGGGGCGCGCACGTTTTGCAGCGAGACGAGAACGGACTGGAAAAGTGTGTAGCTTGCTTTCTGTGCGCGGCCAACTGTCCCTCGAACTGCATTTACATCGAGGCTGCCGAGAATACCGCCGAAAAGCGGGTCAGCGGCGCGGAGAGGTACGCGAAGGTCTACAACATTGATTACAATCGGTGCATTTTTTGCGGGTATTGCGTCGAGGCTTGCCCCACGGATGCGATCACGCACGGCCACGGCTTCGAACTGGCCTCATTCAATGCCAGCAACCTGATCTACCGCAAGGAGCAGATGCTGGCCGCCCTGCCAGCACATATGGGAGCGAACGCGGTTTTCAATCAGGCAGATGCAGATACAGGGACGGCTTCGCTGCCTGGGAGCTAAGAGTTCAGCCATCTTGAAAAGAGTTGATGACGCCGGTCCCCAAGCGGGCCGGCGTTTGTGCATGAAAGCAGTCGTAGGCCGGTCGTCGTTGGTCGTTGGCCAGGACACGGCGACGGCGATTTGGAGAAGGCCAACGACGAACGACCAACGACGGTAGAAGCGCTGCACCACCCAAGAGCAGGTCCCTCGACTGCGTTCGGGATGATTAAGATGCGCAAGGCAATCGGCTAGGCTTCCCAAGGATTGAAGAATGCTACGCCCGTCCCCGTGAGGTGCTTGGTGTCTCGGGTGACCAAGGCGAGGTCATAGTGGACGGCGGTGGCGGCGAGCAAGCCATCGATGACCGGCAAAAGTGATTTTCGTGCCGACGCCGTTCCGGTCAATCGTCCCCAGCGATCGGCGATGGCGAGATCAATCGGCAAAATGCGATCGCTGAAACGAAGCACGAGTTCACGGTCCAGCCAGGTTTCCAGCTTGACCCGCCGTGCGGCATCCGGCAAAGAAGCAGTTCCTCTGCGAATTTCTCCCAAAGTCAAGACGCTCAGGTAAAGCAGGTCCTCGTCGATGGCATCAATCCAGTGCGTGATGTTGGGGTTGGGCCTGCCCTTTACTAACTCGGAGATGACACTGGTGTCGAGCAGGAACCCGCTCATAACTCGATCTTCCGGCCGTAATCGGGTTTGCGTTCCAGGTCTATGTCTGTGTTCGCCAAAGGAGATTGGGCGGAAAACTTTACCAGGTTGCGGGGCTGGCGGGCGCGCTCATGGAGCCGCTCGAATTCTTCGGCCGGCAGGACCACAACGGCCTCCTTACCTTGGCGCGTGACGTACTGCGGCCCCTCAGAGCGGGCGCGGCGGAAGAGTTCGCTGAATTGGGCTTTTGCCGTCTGGAGTTGCCAGGGGCGGCGCGTATTGGACTTGGCCTTATTCATAAACTGACCAGTCTGACTAGTTATTAGCAGAGTGTTTTCTGGGATTGATAGCAAGGCAAGGCCGAAAAGCCCCGCCCTTCCGCAAAGAACGCGAAAAGGGCAGGGTACTCGGCTTGCAATTGATGTGCCTGCATCTAACTGGTTTCGGGGTCTTCGTGGATTCCGGAAATTCCAGGGAAAAGGATTGCTAACCAACATGAGGAATCGTTGGCTACTGGTGATTTTGCTGTGCTGCGCGCCTGCCCTCGCGGACAAAAATCGGCGGGAAGCGGAAAAAGTGGTAACCGGGATTCAAGATTCGCTGAAGCGGGTGGGGAGTGTACAACAGTCTTCAGGGGGACGCCGCGAAGATTTGAGCTGCAATGTGGGGTGGACGGAGAGCGTGCTGGTAACCGACAACCTGGGTTGTAAGGTGACGTTCTCGCAGACTGGAGCCAATGTCCAGACCTGCGCCAAAGACGGGACAAACGAGAAATCGATTGTGTCGAATGAATGGGAAAATAAGATCAGCATTGACCTCGGCACTTTGGACGCTTCCACAGTGGGGTTGAAGGAGAGGAAGAACGAGACCCTGAACGATTTCCCAAATACGACCACGGGCAAGATTTATGAGCTTTCTTTGGCGGCCAAGCGGCAGTATAGAGTGATTTCGTGGTCGTCGAAGCTGAAATATACCAGCCGCGGATCGAAGACCCCGGAGAATGCCGACGTCAGAACCGACCACCAAGAGGGGGTTTGGGACCGGTTTGCATTTATGGTGAACGATGAAACCCAGGGCCAACGGTTAGCCAAGACGTTTTCACAGGCCATTGCATTGTGCTCAGCGACAAAGAAATAGAAAGCTGGCGTGCAAGAGCTGAAATCCCATTTTGCCCGGAGGCCGAGCCCTTCGGCAAAAGTATTTGCAGAACAAACTTTAGTCGAGTTTGCTCTGCGAGGGGTAGTATTTTTGCACCATGCGACCGGTCATGAGTCCATCTTCATATTCAGGAATAATCACTTCGTCGGCGCCGGAATTGCGCATGGCTTGGGCATAGCGCTCCTGGCCAGCACGGGTAATAATCTTGACCTTTGGGTTCAAGGATTTGGCGGTGACGGTGATGTAAGGATTATCGGCGTCGTTATCAATGACGACGCAAAGGCGCCGCGGGCACGCGCGATACCGGCGGTTTGCAGAATGTCGTGACGCTTGGCATCGCCATGAATGACCAGCATGCCTTCTTTCAGCAGTTCACGGTAGAGGCCCTCATGGGTTTCAATGAGTACGAAGGGAATGTTGAAGCGGCTGAGCTGGTCGACCACGGTGCGTCCAACCTGACCGTAACCGCAGATGATGAAATGGTCGTCACTTTTTCAATGCCACGTCGTTGGCCATGGCTCTCCAGGCCTCCATGCCCTGGCGGTTAAAGATGGTGACCAAGATACGTTCGGCGATGCAGACCTGAAAAGCATAGGCGCCCAGGTAGACGAAGATGGCGAAAAACCTGGTGGTATCGCGGACCCGTGTGTACTCGATGGCGTGGGGATGGATCATCCAGAACAAGGCGTCCTGCCACGGCAGGTGTTCGAGGTGCATATACACCGAGACACTTAACAGGCTAAAGCCGGCAAAAACTATGACCGGCAGCCACAAGCGCCACAGAAACAATTAGGATGATCTTGACCACGGGGCTGAAATGGCAGCATTCATGGGCAGCTTGCGAAAGATGCACTGCGCAGTCACGCAGCGCGACATTTTCCGTTACGCATGTCGGACAAAGCTTGCCAGCACACTCTCAATAGTTTCACCAAGGTCAGACACGATCAGACCCGAGCAGGCCGATGCGCCCGATCTTCTACTTCAATACGAATTGAGCCGAGATGGAAATTGTGTCTGGCCAGCGAGTTCGTTCCGGAAGGGGACTTCTGTGAAGCGTGCCAGCGCCTCTTTGCCATCTTTCGCCAGGACGACGGTCATAACCATCTTTCCAGTGTGCGGGCCATCAACTTCTGACTTACGCTGTCATTTTCGGCCACGAGAATCCGCAAATTGACGAAGGGGAGTGTCATCCATTGAAATATCGCCATTGGAAGGAGGAAAACTTTAGGGCGGCACCGGGCCGATTGAATGATCCGGGTTGCGTCGGAGTGTGCAAAGAATTTCCTACTAGAACGAAAGATTCACAGGAGAGGGGTAAGAAACTCCTAATGTCAGTAGCTTTCCCGGCCGAAGTGTGGAAAGATTGCTGCACGAGTTTTGTGTAGTCCTCCTCCCCTCTTTGATCCCACACCCAGTTCTATTGTAGGAGCGCAATTTGAGCTATCCAGCGGAGCGTGTGCGCCGCAGGTCCAGCCGACGCAGGCACGCCATTCGACGCACCGCCGGTCTACTGGCGTTGCTGATCTTGATCGCTTTCGGAGCGTGGTTCATTTTTCGCGGCTATTTCTCCGCGCTGTCTTCGTCGCAAATTGCTTTGAGTTCCGGCTCGATGTTCACGAATGCCAGCCAGAATCTAGTTGTGCGGGCGCGGCAGGCGGCTGGAGCGGCAGCGTTTGGCCGGTCGCAGCGGGCGGTTTATCCATATTCCGTGGTGCCGGGAGGAGTGCGGACGCCGCAAGAACTGCGCGGCGCGAGCGACCGCGACCGCACTGTAGCCGCGCATTACGCTGGGTTCGACTTCCGCAAAGCCAAGCTCATTCGGGTCAGGCAAGCGAAGCTGGTTTATGTTTCTTACCGGATTGGCGAGAAGGTTTTCTGGACCAGGAAGCGGATGAGTCTTCATGTGGGCGAATTGCTGATTACAGATGGCGGGATCACCGCGCGGACACGCTGCGGGAACCAGGTTTCGGAAATCCCACACATCGCCACTTCACCGGCAGAACCGTCGGTGGAGACGCTCGATCAATTGATCCCAGAACCTGCCGCGCCGCCGGTCCCATTTGAATCCGCATTGCTCCAGCCCCCGGGATTTGGAGTCACGGCGCTTCCGCCGTCGGGTGGGCTCCCACCAGGATTGACTGTGTCTCCGCCCATTGGTGGTGGTGGATGCACGCCCGGGCATCCTTGTTATCCTTCACCCCCTGCAAGCCCACCACCGGTGAGTATGGCGGAGCCAGACGGGCCTTCCTTGCTTGGCTCTCTTGTGCTGTTCTGGCTGGGAGTGGCGGGAATCTACTTGCATCGGTGGAAGGTAAGATCGAAAGTCCCTGATTCGTACTGAGGTTGCACGGGACGCAGGCTTTCCTTTAAGCTCACAAGGCTCAATTCTTTGCTCAGCGTTTGGCTGGGGGGATCCTCAACGTGCGCCGTTTGCTGCTTGTAATCTGCTGCGTCTTTCTCAACTTTTCTTTCTTTATCAAGTTTGCCGAGGCTCAGGCGATCCAGTTGTCCGTGGATCTGAGTGATGCGCCGCGAAATATCTTTCATGCGCAGCTCACAATTCCGGTGAAGCCGGGGCCGCTCACGCTGGTTTATCCCGAGTGGATTCCTGGAAATCATCGTCCCAGCGGGCCGATCACGAACCTAACCGGACTCACGATGAAAGCCGGCGGCCAAACGTTGACTTGGGAACGTGATCCGGTGGATATGTATGCGTTTCATGTGGAGGTACCCGCGGGTGCGAATGAGTTGCAAGTTTCTCTCGATGACATTACATCGAGCGGAAGCGCGGGAGCCAACGGAGTTGCGGCTTCCGCAAATTTGTTGGACTTGAATTGGAACCAGGTCGTGCTTTATCCGCAAGGAGCAAGTTCGGATGATGTGCAGGTGATTCCGTCCGTGCATTTGCCGGCGGGATGGAAGTCTGGCACGGCGCTTTCGGTCGTGAATGAATCGGGGGACAACGTCGAGTTCCATTCCGTCTCGCTGACTACGTTGGTGGATTCTCCCCTGATCGCGGGAGACCATTACCGAAGAATTGAGCTGACGAAGCGTGGGGAAATTCCCACGCATGAGATCGACATGGTCAGCGAGAGCGAGGCGGGACTGGCGATGACCCCAGCGGATGAGGCGGCGTACCGCAAGCTGGTGGCCGAGACGGAGGCCCTGTTCGGGGCGCGGCATTACACGCAATATCACTTTTTATATACGTTGAGTGATGAGGTGGGACACCACGGGCTGGAACATCACGAGTCGAGTGACAACGCCGTGGGAGAACGCACGCTCACGGACGAGGACCAGCATTTACTGGAAGGAGATCTGCTGCCGCATGAGTTTGTGCACTCCTGGAACGGGAAATACCGGCGGCCGGCGGGACTAGCGACGCGGAATTATCAGGACCCGATGGTGGGAGATCTGCTGTGGGTTTATGAGGGGCTGACCGAATATCTGGGCGATGTGTTGACGGCGCG
>Ga0182024_10004604_pt1 | contig 31578 bp, 32 predicted proteins | sample P32metaG_FD_120480 | JGI IMG/M metagenome (GOLD analysis project Ga0182024, IMG submission 120480) | Permafrost microbial communities from Stordalen Mire, Sweden - P3-2 metaG (Illumina Assembly) | ecosystem: Environmental > Terrestrial > Soil > Wetlands > Permafrost | place: Sweden: Stordalen...
CCTCGCGCCTATGGCACGAAGTGTCCCGATTTCGCGCGTCCTCTCGGTCGTCGACATCATCATAGTGTTAATCACACCGAACCCTCCAGCGAGCAGGGCGGCGAGACCTATGACCGTAAAGAGCGTCGTAAGGGTCCCGGAGAGCGACGAGGCAGACGCTGTGGCTGAGGTCGCGGTCAACGCGCTGACACCCGGTATAGAGGATGATATCTCCGAGGCGATCGTGCTGACGTAACTGGCGCTGTTCGCCTTGACATAAATGTCTGTGACCTTCCCCGTGTCATTTGATAGGCTCTGCGCATTAGCGAGCGGAACGTAAGCAGACCTGTCCTCGAAGGAGTTTCCGGCCGAGTAGATTCCCACAACGGTAAAGATATCTCCGCCGGTGCTGTTTTGTCCGATTGTGACGCTGGACCCTACCGTCGCGTTCAGGCTCTGAGCCAGCGTCTGGCCCAGGACGACTTGGTAGTTCGCGGACGAGGATGAGAGCATGGCTCCGCTGAGGATAGTAAGTCCGCCGGTCACTTCGGTATATGTGCTTGGCTGGATTCCATACACGAACGCGTTGCTCCCGCTAACGTACCCGGTGACTGAGAGCTGCGAGGTCGCCGCGTAGACACCTGTGATGTTTGCTATTTGGTCCGCGAGCGACTGGCTCAACGTTTCTGAGCCTCCAAAGAAACTCCCAAACCCACCTCCAAAGCCGGTGCCACCACCTGCGCCTCCTGGGAAACCACTACCACCCGTCCCACCGGGAAAACTTGGTCTGGTCGAGTTCGTCACCGTTATCTGGGCCGGCGACAGGCTCCTGACCAACCCGCTGGTCTGAGTCGCAGCTCCGGCGGTGAGGGAAAAGAGCACGAGTATCAGGGCTACGCCAGTGACGATGCCCGAAACCGTCAGGGCGGTCCTCACCTTCCTGCGCTTCAAGCTCCTATAGGCCATACTCATTGAGGACAACTTCTACTTCCTCCTGTCCTGGAAGCTTGATTGTTCAGGTGGGGGATAAGGGCACGGTCCCAGAAGGGAATCAAACGTAGTCTTCCTAGACTTGGCGACCAAGGTTCTGCTTCGATTGTTCGCCTTACTCGGGCTACTTAACGGATTTCCATAATCGCTCCCAAATCGTTAGCAAATCGGGGGAGTTCTCGTTCACAAGACTTAAGATGAAAGGAGGGAAGCCACGTACAGATGAGCGCGGAGAACCGAAAAGAGCAGACACGGATCATACAGGAACTGAGGAAGTTCGACACGGCGACGATTTGCAACGTCGTGGCCACCTATCCCGGAAGCGACATCTGCCTGAAGCTGTACGACGCGTGGCGCGGCGAGTACTACACCGACACCTCCGTCCGCTGCCTCTACCCGGAGTATGCCCCCGTGTGTGGCTACGCGGCGACCGCCTGGTACTCCGATGAGACGGCTGAACATACCAAGATGGACCGCTGGGCCCTTCAAGAGCATCTGGACAAGACGCCCAACCCTGTGATTCTGGTGGCGAAGCAGACCTATTCCAAGGGTCTCGAGAACCTCTCCGGGCTCTTCGGCGGCAACATGACCACCCAGTTCAAGGCGTTCGGGGTGGAGGGCGTCCTGACCGACGGGCCGATCAGGGACTATGTGGAGATCAAGGAGATGAAGATGCAATACCTCGCGACCGGCCTGACCTCGGGCCACGGTCCGATCCAGCTGAGAGGCGCGGGAATGCCGATTAAGGTCGCCGGGATGACCGTCGCACCGGGAGACATCGTCCACATGGACCAGTGCGGAGCGTGCAAGTTCCCCGCGGACAAGCTGCCGCAGGTCCTCAGCTATGCGACCGAGCTCATCAGCCGCGAGAAGAAAGAGCAGGCGAAGTTCCGCGAGCCGGGTTTCAGCCTGGAAAACTGGAAATCGGAATCCAAGTAGACCGTTAGGCCTTCTTCTTGGGAGGCGTCGCGCCCACCCAAGCGAGGAACTTCGAGACGTTCTGCCCACCCTCGCCCGGTAGCTTACCGAACACACCTTGCGCCGTGAAGCGAATCGGGCGCTACTCCAGTGGCCTATGGGACGAGTACCGCGCGTCCGATTACCTCTCCCCTGTTCAGCTTCTTGAGCACCTCGACCCCCTGGCTCAGCGGGTATGCCGTCGCCTTCACCCTGACCTTGCCCTGAGATGCCAGTTCCAGGACCCCGGCGATGTCCTTCTTCGACCCGGCCATGCTGGTCACTATGCTGACCTCGCCGCCGAACCCGACCAGCACCGTCCCAAACACAGCCATGAGTATCGTTCCCCTGTTCTTGACCACGCGCGTGGCGAGGTCGAGAGCCGCCTGGGCCGGCGTGTGCATGATCACCTTGGTCGGCTTGTCCGACTTTGTGAACTCCTCCGCCACGCCCGAGAGTACCGCCTCGTCCGCACCCACCTCCCTGGCCAGGTTCAGCTGAGCCTCCGACACGTCGACTGCCGTTACTTTAGCGCCCTTCAGTTTGGCGAACTGGACCGAGAAGTGGCCCACGCCCCCGATTCCGATCACCATGACGTTCTCCCCCTGCTGTATGTTCGCCCTCTCGATTGCCCTGTACGCCGTGACCCCCGGGCAGAAGAGAGTCGCCGCATCCACATCCTTGAGGCCGTCGGGTATAGGGTAGACAAAATCGTGCGGCGCCTTCATGTACTCGGCGTAACCTCCGTCCACGCCTTCTCCCGATATCTTCCTCTCCGGGCACAGATTCTCATCCCCACTCAGGCAATATTCACATGTCCTGCAGGTCTCCCAGATGACCGAGATCCCCACCTTCTGGCCTGGCTTGACATCCTTCACTTCGCGGCCAACATCGGCCACGACGCCGACTACCTCGTGTCCAGGTATGAGCGGGAGGCGTGCGGGCAGACCCCATTTCCTGAGATCCCCTTCGATGAGATGGATGTTCGAGTGGCAAACGCCGCAGGCTGTCACCCTGACCAGGACTTCGCTCGGACCGATCACCGGGTCTTCAAAATCTCTGTACTCCACCGGATTATCAGCTAGGGGCGCCACCCTGTTCATGACTATCGCCTTCATGGCGGCCACCATTCGGCCCGGACGTGTTAAAGCGGTTTCGAGCCCCGGATCGCTCTCATCATTTAAGACCGGCTTTTCCCGCCATCCGGCTCATGGGTAACGGTACTCTCACGGGAAAGATCGCAGTCATAACGGGGGCAGGGAGCGGGATCGGCAGGGCTACGACCCTGATGTTCCTGGCCGAAGGTGCGAGCGTCGCCGGGGCTGACCTCTACGAAGACAGGCTCGTCCAGCTTAAGGCAGACGTCAAGGCCCGAGGAATAGAGGATTCGAGGCTCCTGACCATTCCGGGCGACGCGAGCAGATACGACTTCGCGGGCGCGCTCGTGGAGGGTGCCGTCAAACAGTTCGGCAAGCTGGACATCCTGGTCAACAACGCAGGAGGAAGCATGGGCTTCGGGGGGACCGCCTTCGTCGACCTAGAGCGGGAGAAGTGGGACCTGACCCTCGCTAACAACCTCTACACGGCGCTCAACTGCACGCAGCACGCGCTCAGGCACATGATCCCGCGCAAGTCAGGGAACATCGTGAACCTTGGTTCTACCCAGGGACTCGGAGACTCGAACGTAGGGGGCGACCTGTTCGCGGTCTACGCGGCGGCCAAGGCCGGCATCATCGAATTCACCAGGGCCATCGCGCGCGAGGTGGCCCCCTACAAGATACGAGTGAACTGCGTCTCTCCGGGCCTCATCAAGACCGGGTTCTTCCAGAAGGTCTCTCCCGAGTTCATCGATGCCGCTGTCAAGAAGACCCCCTGGAAGAGATGGGGTGAGCCCGACGAGATAGCCCGGGTGATCCTGTTCTATGTATCGGACGAATCTGACTATATCACGGGCCAGAACATCTGCGTGAGCGGTGGGCAGGTGATGCACTAGCTTCCAGGATCAGTAACTTACCTTATCCCTCCCCTTGAGTCGCAACATCGCCCTCGCCTCGGCGGGGGTCGCGTGCTCCCTCCCGGTAATCTCCGAGACTAGCTCTCTGATTCTTGCCACCTGCTCGCCGCTGCTCTTTGCCAGGACGCCCTTTCTCATGTAGACGTTGTCCTCGAGCCCGACCCTCGCGTGGCCGCCAAGCCTCGCCCCCGTGATGCAGCATCCGAACTGGAACTTCCCCGGACCTGCGACCGACCACGTGTAGTTTTCGCTGCCTATCACTCTGTCCGCCGTCTGCTTCATGGAAACCAGGTCCTCGACTGACGCCCCTATCCCTCCGAGTATTCCGAGGACGAACTGCATGTGCACCGGTCTCCTCAGGAGCCCGTCGGAGATCAGTTTGTGGGCGTTGAAGATGTGACCGACATCGTAGCATTCCAGCTCCGGTTTCGTGTCGTTCTCGTTCATGGTCTTGCAGAACTCCTCCATGCTGGCGAACGTGTTCCTGAAGATGTAATCCTTGGTAGATTCGATATGCTGCTTCTCCCAGTCGTACTTCCACGTCTTGTACTTCTGCAGGAGCGGATAGGTCCCGAAGTTCATGGACCCCATGTTGAAGGATGCGAGCTCAGGTTTGAAAGCCGGGACGACCTTCAGCCTCTCCTGCGGGCTCATCCCGAACCCGCCTCCAGTAGTAGTGTTGATGATGACGTCGGACCTGCTCTTTATCGACGTCAGCACCTTCCGATAGAGCTCAAGGTCCGCTGAAGGCCTGCCCGTCTCCGGGTCCCTCACGTGGACGTGGACTATCGCGGCGCCTGCTTCGGCCGCTTTCACCGCGTCGTCGGCAATCTGCTCCGGAGTAATCGGGAGGTAAGGGCTCATCGTGGGCGTATGGACGGCACCGGTAATGGCTGCCGTCAAGATGATCTTGTCCGAGGAAGCTTGCATGTCGCGAAATACGATGGGTCGATTATTAAATACAGTCCCGGCGCAAAACGGTTAATACGCCCGGGCGTCATTTTCAAGCCTGTAAGTGTCTTGACCGTCGGACGCTTTCAGGTGATGGCGACGCTGCAAGCCGCGAGGGCGCTCGAACTGGGCCTCCCTATGGACTCGGCGCTGTCGTGGGGCCTCAATCGGGCCATCTTCTACGCAGCGGTGAAGCGGGGGTTCAAGGGTAAGGCGGCCGCGGGCGCGCCTGCAGGTCGCGCGCCGAGCGCTTCTCCCCAGGAGTATCACCTGGGCGACGAGAAGGCCTACATCCAACGAGGAACCAAGAAGCTGTATTTCGAGATCGGGGGAAAGGCGCAGACCGAGAAGGACTTCGAGAGGCAGATAGCCGCGAGGTTCGGAGGCAAGTTCGACGCTGCGTGGGATGACGCGCTCGACTACGTCCGCCACTTCGACCGAGGGGGTGCTCCTCTCCGGTGAAGGTTTCTTCGCCTCGGTATACAGGCCTAAGAGGGATGAGTTCGCCTCGAAATGGAACGAGATGGCCGGCGCGGGCACGACCGCGATGAAGGCACGGCCAAAGAGATAGTCGCGATGCCGCCCTCATTCAACCTTATATGAGCGATGCTCATCGATGGGAATAGGTCGCACAGACAAATGCCAACCCTGAACTTCGACGACCTCAAGAAGAGAGTTGCCGAACACGTCAAACTGGCCGTAGGCGCGGAAGATTTCGACATAACTTCGGCAAAGCTGGAAGAGGTGAAAGGCACCTGGAGCGTAGATGTTGAGTACAAGAAACCCAAGGCCATGTTCCCTGATACGGCCTTCCTGATCGTGGACGCCACCACCGGAGAGGTAAAGGAATTCCGGAAGGGTATGTAGGCCCGGACCTCAGCTACCTTCATAATACTGCGTAGAATGGTATCCGCCATGTCCAACTCCGTCCCACGCATAGCCCTGACGGGGAGCGAGCGCAAGCCGATGGCCGGTTCCCGCGTCTCGGGAACGCTCGACCCAGGGGAGAATATACTCGTCACGCTGGTCCTACGGCCGCGTTCGCCCGACAGAGAGCTTTCGCTGGTGCGACTGCTGGGCTCGCAGCTGCCGCGTGACCGGTCCTACCTGACGAGGTCGGAGTTCGAGGCGGCCTTCGGGTCGACCCGCGAGGAGCTGGCAAAGGTGAGCGACTTTGCCCGCGACAACTCCCTGAAGGTTCTGGAAACGAGCTCGGCGAAGCGTTCCGTGGTCCTGTCGGGCACGATCGCGCAGTTCAGCGCCGCGTTCAAAGTGAGCCTCGCCCGCTATGTGCACCCGGAAAGGGGTGCTTACCGCGGCCGCGTCGGAGCGATATACCTCTCCCCAGAGCTCGCACCGATCGTTAGCGCGGTGCTGGGGCTCGACAACCGTCCGCAGGCGCGCGCACACATCCGCTTCAGCCCGTCGATCGCGGGGGGCATGTCCTACAACCCCCCGCAGGTCGCCGGCCTCTATGATTTCCCTTCGGGGCTGGACGGGTCCGGCGAGTCGGTCGGAATAATCGAACTCGGCGGCGGATATTCACTGAATGATATCCAGGTGTACTGCTCGAACCTCGGGATCGCCCCTCCGTCCGTTACCTCGGTACCTGTGGACGGCGCGTCCAACGCTCCCACCGGAGACTCGAACGGTCCGGACGGCGAGGTCCTTCTCGACATCGAGATAGTGGGAACGATAGCGCCTAAGGTGCAGGTCCTTGTCTACTTCGCGCCCAACACGGACGCGGGCTTCGTGGACGCCGTCAACGCAGCGGTGCACGACCCCCAGGGGAAACCCTCCATCCTGTCAATCAGTTGGGGCAGCCCTGAGTCCGAATGGACACCCCAGGGTATACAGGCGCTCGACCAGGCCCTCGAGGATGCCGCGGCGCTGGGAGTTACGATATGCGTTGCTTCGGGCGACAGTGGGTCATCCGACGGGGTCAACGACGGCCTCGCACACGTGGACTTTCCAGCGTCCTCGCAGTATGCCATCGGTTGCGGGGGGACCCATCTGACTGCCAGCGGGGACAAGATCACGAGCCAGGTCGTATGGGACGGCCTACCCGCAGGTGGAGCGACAGGAGGGGGTGTTAGCGATGTCTTCCCGTTACCCTCATGGCAGACCGGCGCCGGTGTCCCGCCTTCGGCAAACCCTGGAGGGAAGACCGGCCGGGGAGTCCCCGACGTCTCTGGCGATGCCGACCCGCAGACGGGCTACAGCATCAGGGTGGACGGAAAGCAGATCACGGTTGGCGGAACGAGCGCCGTCGCGCCCCTCACGACAGGCCTGCTCGCGCTGATCAATCAGAGCATCGGTAAGCCAGCAGGTTTCATCAATCCACTTCTCTATGAAACCAAATCCGCTGCGGCGTTCCGCGACGTGGTCTCAGGTACCAACGGGGCGTATCAGGCGGGCCCGGGCTGGGACGCCTGCACCGGGTGGGGGAGCCCGGATGGGACAAAGCTCCTCGCCGTCCTGTCGCCGGGCGCCATCAGCAAGGCCGCGAAAAGATAGCCGGCAGTTATTCATGACCCGTGACCTGCTGCGGGACGTATGGCTCTTCCAGGTACTTCGCCTCCTCCGGAGAGACCTTGACGTCCAGTGAGCCCACGAACTCCTCCAGGTGCTCGACCTTGGTCGTTCCGACGATAGGTGAGGTCACACCCCTGTAGAGCAGCCACGCTATCGCTACCTGCGTCGGAGTGGCGCCCTTGTTCGTTGCGAGCTCCTTCGTCCTTCTAACGATTTCGTCATTGGAAGCCTTCCCAACGTACCTTCCGTACGCCATCGACCCCGGAGCCACCCTCCCATTCGCGTCCGCCGCCACGGAGATCTTCCCACTCTCGAAATACTTCCCCGAGAGGATTCCCGCAGCCGTCGGGCTCCAGGGAATCAACGCCACCTTCTCGTCCGCGCAGAGCGGGTTCATCTCCCTCTCCTCTTCGCGATAGATCAGGTTGTACAGGTTCTGCATGCTCACGAACCGCGCGTACCCGTAGGTGGCGCTGGTGTAGAGCGCCTTGGCGAACTGCCAGGCCCACATGCTCGAGGCCCCGATGTAGCGGATTCGGCCCGCCTTCACGAGGTCCGTCATGGTGGACAGCGTCTCAGCGATGGGCGTGTCGTAGTCCCACCTATGAATCTGATAGAGGTCCACATAGTCGGTCCCGAGCCGCTTCAACGACTCGCCGAGCTGCCAGTGTATGTGCTTGCTCGAGAGACCCCTCTGGTTGATACCCTCGCCCATCGGGTTGTAGACCTTGGTCGCTATCACGGCCTCCTCCCTGGAACCCTTGAGGAAATTTCCGAGAATTTCCTCTGACCTTCCGCGGGAGTAGGTGTTCGCTGTGTCATAGAAGTTTATCCCGAGATCCCAGGCGCGCTTCAGCACAGGTATGGCATTCTCCTCCTCGACCATCCAGTTGGCCGAATTCCCGAACGTCATGCAACCCAGACATATCCTTGAAACCTTCAGACCGGTCTGCCCCAGCCTTGCGTACTCCATGCGGCTACCGCGACAGGCATGCGCTATGAGCCTTTTGCTTCGCAACGGCCCGCGACTCTATCGAAGGTCGATTCAGGAAAGACTATTCTAGCCCGAAGCGCCGCTCGGACTGCGATGAGCGATTTTAGCAGAGCTCGCGTCGGCGCGACGAAGCTTGAGATTAGCAGGGTCGGCCTCGGCGGTGGCGCGATGGGTCACATGTACGAGTCCGTCTCGGACGACGTCGCCATTGCGACGGTACGCAAGGCCCTGGAGGTAGGCTTCGACCATGTCGACACGGCACCCCTCTACGGCCACGGTGAGAGCGAGCGCAGGGTGGGTCTGGCGCTCAAGGGCGTCAAGAGAAACAAGTTCACGATATCGACGAAGGTCGGGAGGGTCCTGGTCCCGTACTCGGGCCCGGCGCCATGGAAGGGCGCCCCGAAGGTTCAGCCGGTCTTCGATTTCAGCAGCGAAGGAATCGTGAAATCCTTCGAGGACAGCCAGAAGAGGTTGCAACTGGATTCGGTCGACATACTCTTCATACATGACTGCGACGACTACATCCCCCAGGCGCTCAGGGAGTCCCAGCCTGCCGTCGCCAAGTTAAAGGAGAAGGGAGCGACGAAGGCCATAGGGGCCGGCCTGAACAGCTATGAGACCGCGCTGAAGCTCGCGAAGAAGGCCGAGTTCGACTGCTTCCTCATCGCGGGGAGATACACGCTCCTCGAACAGGGAGCGATCGACGAGTTCATCCCGTTCTGCGAAGACGAGGAGATAGGGATAATCATCGGCGGCCCGTTCAACAGCGGGATACTCGCATCTGACCTGAAGACGCGAGTGACATACAACTATGAGAGCGCGCCGCCGGCGCTGGTGGAGAAGGCCCAGAAGATCAAGAAGGTCTGCGACGACCACTCCGTGCCCCTCAGGGCCGCCGCCCTGCAGTTCATCCTGGCGAACCCGGCGGTCACGTCGGTGATACCCGGGAGCAGGTCTCCCGCCGAGGTGGAAGACAACGCCCGTTCGCTGAAGGTAAGGATACCGCGCGGGGTGTGGGACGACCTCAAAGCGGAGAAGCTAATCAAGGAAGAGGCACCCGTCCCCCGGTAGAGAGCCTTCCTTCTGCGCATGGGCAAGCTAATCTTCCGTCCTACCCCTGAATCGTCTTGGGAGGCACCTGAGGATTGCTCCAGTCCACGGGCCCTGTCGAGAAGCTGTGGGCGAGCAGCGAGAGAACGATCGCCCACGCTCGGTCAAAGTACTGGTAAACGGCTTCGCTCTCCTCTCCATCCTTCCAGCCGAGCTCGATGAGCGTCACCAGGGTCCCATCGCCCGAGGGCTCGAAGAAAAGCACGACCCACTGGGCCATCTCCTTGCGCGCCCGGGGAAACTTTGGAGGCGCGCCACACGTGAAAGAGAGCATCCTCGAGGGTACGAAGCTGAGGACTCTGCAACCTCCGCTCCCCTTCAGACCCTCAGGCTGCTCGGTGTCGAAGTAAATCTCGTACAGGGCGCCCGGCCTGAGCTCCACGCGCGCGTCAGGACCGAAGAACGTCTTGATGCCCTCCATCGTGGTCCATGCCCGCCAGACTTCGTCGGGGTTTGCTGTTACGTTGACCCGTCTTTATCAGCTGCTTTTCGGTCACGGTCCAAGCATGTTCCATATGCTAGTTAAGCAGGTAAGGTACGCGAAGTATTCCGGTCAGTATCGATGGAGAGGCCTCGACTTCGATGGGCGTCTGGGAAAGTCCGAGAAACCGACAAGGGAAACGCCCCGGTCTCGGAATGGCTCCCTCTAGCGCCCAAGCATCATTTCAAGTCTGCCAGCAGGCGAAGCATCCTGGATTTTGCCGTCCTCGCCGCGCGGACAGGGTCGTCGAAATTTGAAAACGGCTGAATGGTGAGATATCCGTCGAAGCCTATCTCTTCGAGGCTCGCGAACGCTTCCTTGAAGTCGACGTCGCCTTCTCCGGGGATCATGTGGAGATGGGGCTTGACCTTCGGCGTGTAGGTCGGGGCGAAGAATATCCTCTCCGGTCTCAGCGTGTCCGCCATGTGAAGGTAGCCGAGGATCGCCTTGGCGTTTTCTATAATCTCCTTCGGACTGTGGCCGAGCGAAAAGGTATGGGCCATGCAGTAGTTGTATCTGACCCTCTCCGAATCGAATGAGCTCAGCAACGCTACGGCGTCGAACGAGTCCTCGATAAAGTCGCCTGGATGTGCCTCGAAGAAGATCGTCACGCCTGCGTCCTCCAGACCGGGTAGGAGCTCGTAGACGGACTTGATGAACGACCGGCGCGATGCGCTTGGATTCTCCATGTCTCCTGAGAGCTCCGAGGCGATGCGATGGCATTCTAGCCGTCGGGCGGCTGTCAGGGCCTTCCGCATCTGCCTGACCGCCGAGATCCGGTCTCCCTCAATCGGGGAAGAGAGGCCGAGCGAGGTCTTGACCCTACTGAAGGGCTTCCAGCCCGGCAACGCGAAGAGGGCGGCAATCTCGAGCCCCTTCAGCGACAGCAGCTCCCGGAGCTTCAGCGTCTCGGACACGATGGCTGCACATGCGTCGAAATGGGTGAGCCCTATCTCGATCTCGTCGAAGCCGCATCGTGAGCAAGACTCGAGAGCCTCTTCCAGCGTGGCCGAGGAGAAGAGAGTCGTCTCGACGGCAAATCTGTAGTTGCTCAAGCGCATTCTATGCCTGGCAGGATGCTATTTCGCTTGCGTCGAGCGAAATAAGACCAAACTATTCCTCCGAATCTGTCAGAAAATCAACAAAACCATCAAATTGAATCCGGAAAGTCAAATCTCAAATGTCAAGACAATGAAGCAGTCCATCCAGTTCGTCTCGGACGACCTAAGTCTTTTATCTCGTTCGAGCCCCTACGCGTGTGATGCCGGCAGACAAACGAACTAAGATGGATTGGTCGAATCACGCTCCTGAGGAGGCTAAAGCGGTGAAGGGTAGACCGCGCCAAATCACGGCCGTGCCCAAGGTCGGGTTCATCGGACTCGGGGTCATGGGAAGCAGGATGGCGAAGAACCTGCTCCAGGCCGGATACGATGTCGTCGTGTATAATCGGAGCCCTGAGCCCGTCGAGAAGCTCGTCGCCGAGGGCGCGGTGGCAGCGAGCTCTCCGGAGGAGCTAGCAAAGAGTTGCGGTATTGTGGTCCTCGCGCTCCTGGACTCGAAGGCCGTCCAGACGATAGTTTTGGGGGAGAAGGGTCTCGTCAGCGGCCTCTCTCCGGGCGGCATCATCATAGACACCAGTACCATCGACCCTTCCACGGCGGTCCGCATCGCCGGAAAACTACGGAGGAAGGGGCTCTACTTCCTCGACGCCCCCGTCAGCGGCGGTCCTGAAGGCGCTGCGGCGGGCACGCTCTCCATTATGGTAGGCGGGGAACGGGCGGCCTTCGAGAAGTGCCAGGATGTGCTCTCGAAGATGGGGAAGAACATCTTCTACCTTGGGGGATCGGGCTCGGGGCTCAAGGTCAAGCTCTTCAATCAGGCCCTCGTCGGGGTGTACTTCGTCGGGATAGCCGAGGCGTATCTCTGGGCCAAGAAGATGGGTCTCAAGATTGGGGACCTGCAGAAGATAATCTCGATGAGCTGGGGCGATTCCCCCGTCTTCCGGCACTTCGCCTCAGCGGTGAGTTCCGGTGAACTGAAAGGGGGCGCGTCGATGAGGAACCTCAAGAAGGACCTGGGAATCATATTAGAGAGCGCCATGGAGGAGAGGGTGCAGCTCTCGCTCGCCGAGCTCGCCAACAGTTACTTGTCGAAGGCGGTGGAGCTGGGCTACGAGGATTACGACACTTCTGCGCTCTACCTGTTCCTCGAGAAGCTCAAGTCCGAGAGTTCCTAGAATCTACTGGAGTTTCCCTCGCGCCGCGACCTTCACCGTCCCATCGACCTCCCCGCGCCTGACGAGGACATACTCATCGTGAAGGCAGGTCGTCGTGTCCGCGTGCGTGGGCAGCAGTTCCAGCCTCTCCGCCCTCTTGGGACCGCGGGACGGGTCCTTCATGAGCAAGTGGCCGTGTTCGGCGTTGAGCGACAGGACCTGGAGGTCGTCCCTACCTTTAACCCCGGGGAGGCCCGTCTCGGCGCTGATTGTCTTGAATCCGGCATCTATGATCGCTTTGTCCGGCCTAGGCCTGCTGACCACCCTCGTCAGCAATGTGAGCGAGGTCTCGAAATCGATGCCAGACCTACGATAGCCGAGGTCCATGAAGACATAGCCGCCGGCCTGTACCTCCGTGACGCCGGGGAACTCCGCCGCCGTCTTGTAGGACATCGTGCCGCCGCAGCTCACGACCTCGACTTCAAGTCCGGAGGCGGAGATTGCTTCGCCTGTCTGAACGAGTAAGCCCAGGGCCTTCTTTCCTCCTTCGACCTTGGATGTCGCATCGGGGAAAGCACCAAGCCCACCCTCGTAGCCCATCACTCCGCTGAACTTCAGGTTCGGCAGCTTTGAGACCTCGTGAGCGAGAGTCACGGCGTCCTTGCCGGGGAGCACTCCCGTCCTGTCGAGTATGCCCGTGATCGCGCCGCTCAGGTTCAAGTCTACCACGACGTGGACCCGGGAGCCCTCGAGAGCCGCGAAGGACGATATCTGCCGCGCGTTCTCGACGTCGTCGACCGCGACCGTAAGCTTGCACAGGTTTGCCAGCTTGACCAGCCTCCTGACCTTGTCTTCTCCCACTATCTCGTTCGCGATGAGGATGTCATTCGCCCCCCCGGCCATCATCACCTCGGCTTCGCTTACCTTGGCGCAGGTGATTCCTCTGGCGCCCGCTGCTATCTGCTTCAGCGCCAGCCACGGCGACTTGTGGACCTTAACGTGCGGCCTGAGGGTCGCCTTCTTCCCGTGGAAGTACTCGCCCATCCGCGCTATGTTCCGGTCCAACGCGTCCACATCGAGGAGGAGGACGGGTGTTTCGCATTCGCTAGTTTTCATCGCAATCACTCTCAGAAGACGGAGAGGACGTTATCTCCTATCTGCCTTATCAGTGCCCTGTCAGCCCCGGAGGACAGACATAACTCGGTCGCCCCTGCATCCACGTAAGTCTGCAGGGCCGTGACCAGGTCCGGCCACCCCTTGCAGAGCAGCAGTCCCTTCCGGATCTCTCCGTCGGTCACCTTCGAACCCGCTTTCTCGACGGCCACCGGGTCCTTGATGCTCCATGAGTCCTTCTGCAGCCATCCCAACGAGCCCGGTTGCTCTTTCCTGAGCTGGGCGGGACTCTTGAAGCTGAAGCTGACGTGCGCCTGGACTCCTCCCTTCCGCCTCCCCGCCTCCTTCAGCCCCTTTCTGAACTCTGGTAGGAGGACATCCTTGAACCTCTCCTCGTCGTTGCGCGGGCATATCGTTACCAGCGTATCGGCGCAGAGACCGGCATAATACGCAGCTCTCTTGCCGATTGCCGAGAAGTAGATTGGTATCCGCTTCTTCGGCTTGGTGTACATGTAGTAAAAGTCCGCAGAGTAATACTTACCCTTGAAGGCGAACGGCTGGTCTGAGTCCCAGAGCTTCCTTATCAGCTCGACCCCCTCGACGAGCCTCTCCATCCTCTCATTCCATTCGGGCCACCTCCCATTCCAGAACGGCCTCTCGTTCAGCGCCTCCCCGCTGCCCACCCCGAGCAGGAACCTCCCCGGATACATGTTGTCCAGAGTGGCGCTCGCCTGCGCGACTATCGCAGGATGGTATCTTGCGCCTATGGGTGTGGTCACGAGAGGCCCGAGTTTGATCGAGCCGGTCCTCTCAAGAGCGACCCCCATCACGCTCCAGACGAATGCGGACCTGTTCGCCGAATGGTACCAAGGGAGAAAGTGGTCGCCGAGCCACGCCGTCCTGAAACCCCGACCTTCCGAATACTGGACGGCCTCAACGAACTTCATCGGGTCGTAGTGGTTCTCGCCTATGTCAAGCTGGACGTCGACCTTGGGCAAACGGGGAAACCACTGCTTGAGGCCTTAAATTCTTTCGCGGGGGCGTGAGTCGCCCGGTCACTTGTCCTTTCCGGGATGCTCTCCCCGGGAGAACATTGCCATGGCCGCCTTCTGCTTTGCCGCCATCTCCTCCTTGCTCATGTTCACCCGCATGGAGACCGACCATCGATGCCCGAACGGGTCGACCAGCTGACCGTATCTCTCGCCCCAGTACTGGTCCTCCAGGGGCATCGTGACCTGTGCTCCGGCGGCAAGGGCGTCCTTCCAGAGCTTGTCCACGTTCTTTGAGTAGATGTGAAAAGTGACCTCGTCGGCAGCGGGTGACGGGGGCCTGCCAAACCGGTCAGACATCATGAACAGAGAATCACCTATCGTGAACCTGGCGTGGACTACCTTTCCGTCGGGCGTCTGCTGCCGCGCCTTGGAGATTTCCTTCGCCCCGAATGCCTTCCTGTAGAACTCGAGCGCCTCGACGCTGCTGTCGACAGACAGATACGGGGTCACAGTGCGGAACCCTGGAGGTATCGGGTTGACTTTCTTTGTCTTTACCATCGAAATCGTTGCAACGACCCGGACGAGATATTTATGCGTGCACGATCGTTCTTAGGCTGCTACGATACCGTCGGATTGCGAGTGCCGCTCTCCGCGCGGATGTCTCCGAATACCCGCTCGAAGTACTCCAGCGACCTCGAAAGCGTTGCCCTGCCGGTGGTGGTGAGTTCGTAGACGAGGGTCCTGCCTTCGGAATGCGACTTGATGAGACCACGGTTCGCGAGCTCCTTCAGGGCCGGATAGATTGTGCCTGGGTTCGGCTTGTCGCCACGTCTTCTCCCTAACTCAGTGGCGAGCTCCTGACCGCACATGGCCCGGCTCGAGAGCATCCAGAGGATCATGAACGAAAGCATCCCCCGCATATCGCACATGCTCCCATCTCCCTCCTCGTTCTTCATGACAATCAGATTCGCCTGACTTGAGTGATATAAGAGTATTGGACGTGCGATATATTTATATTGGATGTCCAATTCACAACCCTTTGAGAACATGATAACGATAATACCGGGGTCGCCTAGGACGACTGAGGACTTGATGGTATCAAGCGAGGCGGTCCACTAGATTTGTCGTCCTCAGACCTCAAGCAGCGTACGGGATTCCGACTACACAGTGAGATGCGCCTGGGCGCTCCCACTCTGAGGGTGAGGGACTTGGAATCGGCACTGTCGTTCTATCAAAGGGACATAGGGTTCATGACAAAGAGCAGAAACACGGGTCCGGACGGCCTACAGGAGGTAGAGCTCGGGTTCGAGCACACGCCGGAGCCGATTCTCCGTCTCAGGCACGACCCAGGGGCTAGACCGTCCCCTCGGGACTTCGCAGGGCTGTATCACTACGCCGTGCTACTCCCGCGGAGGAAGGACCTAGCTTCCACTTTCCTGTCCATCGGCAACTCGGGAGTGGCCTACGAGGGCTTCGCTGACCACACCTTCAGCGAGGCGATCTATCTGCACGACGTCGAGAGGAACGGCATGGAGTTCTACGCGGACAGACCCAGGGCAGCATGGCCCGACTGGGGCAGGATGATGCAGGGCGGCTACAACAGCTTCGCGGCGATGAACGGCCCGCTGGATTTCGACTCGCTTCTCAGGGAACTCAGCTCAGCAGAGAGAGCCAAGCCGGCAGCATTTCTGAGTGGCGCGAGGATTGGGCACATGCACCTGAGGGTCACGGACCTCGAGAGGTCGGTGCGATTCTATCATGAGAGACTCGGCCTGGACGTCAACGCATACATGCCGGATATGGGAGCAGCATTCCTCTCAGTGGGCGGATATCACCATCACCTGGGTCTGAACACCTGGCACAGCAAGGGCGGTAGCGCTCATCGCGACGGGGAGGCCGGGCTCGAAGGGTTCAGGATGATACTCCCGAGCCGTCCAGCACTCGACGCGCTGTCCTCCCAGTTCCCGACGTCGAGGGTAAAAGACGGCATACTGAGGCTGAGCGACCCCGACGGAATACGGATCGAGATAGCGGCGTAGCCACGGCCGGAACCGAGACATGCATCTTCTTAGCCCGGCTAGAGGCGGCCGCATTGGAGCGGAACCGATTTGGGCGACATAGTGATACGGGACCTCACCAAGGTCTATGCTAAGCTGGTCGCCCTCGACCACGTGTCGCTGACGGTCCGCTCGGGGGAGGTCGTCGGCCTACTGGGTCCCAACGGGGCCGGCAAGAGCACGATGATGAAGATCATAGTCGGCATCCTCAGGCCTACGAGCGGCACAGTAAGCGTGAGCGGATACGACATCGTTCAGGACCCTGAGAAGGCGAAGAAGGTGGTCGGCTACGTGCCCGAGAACCCGACGCTCTACACGGGGCTGACTGTGAAGGAGTTCCTCAGCTTTGTAGGGAAGATCAGGGGCGTCGAAGACGCGCAACTCGCGAGCAAGATAGCTGAGTCGCTCAAGACCTTCTCCCTGGAGGAGAAGGAGAAGGCGCTCCTAGGCAGCTTGTCGAAGGGAATGAAGCAGAAGGTCGCGCTGATAGCCGCCACGCTTCACGACCCGCAGGTCCTCGTGATGGACGAGCCGCTCACCGCCCTGGACCCGAAGACGCAGATATTCGTCAACAACTGGATAACCTCTCAGGGGAAGAAGGGCACCACCGTATTGCTGTCGACCCACAACCTCGATATCGTCCAAGACTATGCGACCCAGATAGCGATAATCGACCATGGCGCGATCGTCGCCACGGGGGGACTCCAGAGCCTGCGGGAACTCGCGGACGCGGGCAAGGATGCGAGGCTCGAAGAGGTATTTCTGAAGCTGACTTCTGACTCGCCGGGGGCCTGAACTCTGTGATGAGCTCCGTGGGCACCGTCATCACGCTCGTGCGCTACTGGATCAAAGGGAGGTTCACGCGAGCGGCCGCCCTCGCGATATTGCTGGGTGAGGGCTTCTCGATAGTGGCCGTCCTCTTCGTAGGGAGCACCTTCCTTTCGTTCGCGAACAGGTTCAGCCTCGGTTCGGGCATATCCGACGCGGCGCTCAGCCTGATTCTGTCGCTGTTCCTCGTCGGGGTCGTCCAGAGCGGATTCAATGGCAGCGGCCTCCCGGTGAGCGCCGCAGACGTGGACTACGTCTTCACCTCTCCTGTGAAACCACGCGAGGTGTTCGCCGCAAAGATTCTGATGAACTCCTTCACCACGGTGCTCCTCTCGTTCCCTCCTGTCTTGGCTCTCTACGTCCGCTTCTCCTTTTCTTACGGGACCGGGTTCGTGAGCGCCCTCCTCGCAGGACTCGTGACGCTCACCTTCTTCGCGATGGCCCTCGTGCTCAGCGCGGACGTGACGCTCTCCCTCGGCTCGAGGGTCAGCGAGCGGCTGAAGCCCCTGAGAAATGTCCTGATCGTTGCCATAGTGGCTATCAGTCTCATACCGATTACCCTCCTGATTCCCGGGATGCCTCCTTCTGTGGGTGACCTAGTCCAGGTTCTTCCGAGCGGTCTTGCCGCGGCGATAAGCACGGTGCTCGTGAGCGGCCAGCCCTGGACCATGGTAAGCAGCATCCAGCTGTTCCTGCTGTTGGCATGGCTCGTGGCCTTCCTTTCCCTCGGCCTCCGGATGTCTAGGAACCACTTCTACGAGGTCCTCCAGGTGGATGAGCCAGGGAGTTCCTCGGATGGTCTGAGCGGCACAACGAGCGCGAAGCTGGAGACGGAGGGGCGATCGGTGTGGTCCGTGGTCAGGGGCAAGGAGGAGGTCGTGATGAGGAGGACCAAGGAGAGGAGGTCCCTCCTGATTAGCGCCATTTTCCTCGCCGGGTTCATGGTGATCTACTCGCTGTCCGGCATCTTCCAGTCATCCCCGACGTCATTCCTTCTGATACTCTTCATCATAGGCTCCTACGGGTCCGGGACTGCGTCGCGCTGGCTGGAGAAGGAGAGGCTCTGGATAATCAAGACCTCCGCCATCGACGTCCGAAGGTACGTGAAGGAGGTCTATCGCGCTAGGCTTACCCCACTCCTTCTCATCCTGACACCCGTCGCCTTGGCGGTAGGAATCCCTCTCATCCTAAGTGAGACGGGCCGGCCAGGGTCTCTCCTGAGCGTGCTCCTTGCCATTCCGGGGGCCCTCGAGGTCGCCTCGATCATGATGGGCGGAGGCATGTACTTCGCAGCCCGCTACGGCCAGAGCACGACCGACGACATACTCTCGACCCAGGCGCAGGACCTTACCGACATCAGGAAGTTCCTGTTCCAGACCGCAATCAATTTTGGCTTGGTGTCACCTCTGATGGGTCTGGTTCTGGGGGCCGGATTCTTGGCAAGCCCGCTGTTCCTCTGGGGCCCGCTCCTGATCGCCGCCTCGCTGCTCTACACCCTCGTCGTGCTGAACCTGCTCCTGAATGCCGCGGGAGATTCTATCCGAAGGAGGGAAGACCTCTAGCGGAACTCTGCCACGCCCCTCGGACTTTGTCCCGGAGATTTGCGACACGACAAGGCGGAGCTGTCTCCAATGGAAGAGTCATGAAGTTTGCGTTTATTCTGGTAGAATCCAGGTTCAGACGCCGGAAAGAAACACTGCGTCAGGTATCGTGGAGGTCCTCGTCATTATCTATCCGGCCCACGTGCTGCGGGATTTAATGACCTTTCAGCATTGAAGTCCTGGAGGTCTGAGAGATCACCAAGCAAGGACTCCATCACGCTGGCGTGGAACAAAGTTTATTCTATTCCAATCCTCGTCTTTTTTTCCTCGTTTTCTTCTTCCCGAAGATGACGCACTGTGGGCTATCACAGCGCAGAGCGCGACCCAGCCCTCGCTCTGGACCTTCGGCGATGCCTGAGACCGCCTTTGTCACCGGATGGTCGCCTACACTCACATTCTGTGATTACTCGCCGTGAGCTGACCTTTTATTCTCTAAAGGACGTCGTTTTGCCAGAGAATTCAAATGGAATCGATTAACAGTGTGGCAGTGCGTTCGAAAAACCATTCATCTGTTACGATGATTGCATCAACCGCTGAGGGGGAAGCCCTATGACGAAGATGATAGAGGCGGAGAATCTAACCAAGATATACAATGGAAAAGTCAAGGCGGTGGACCACATCTCGTTCTCAATCGAGGAAGGTGAGGTCTTCGGACTCTTGGGGCCGAACGGCGCCGGCAAGACTACGACAATCAAGATGCTCAACACTCTGGCCGCGATAACCGAAGGGAAGGCTTTCGTGAACGGCCACGATGTACAGAAGGAGCCCGGCGCTGTGCGCGACAGCATAGGGGTCGTCCCGCAGGAGCTAACTGCTGACGACGAGCTCAAAGGGATTGAAAATATCACGCTTGCAGCAAACCTTCACCACGTCAAGGGTAGTGATGCCCGCAAGAGGTCACAGGAGCTCCTCAGGCTCGTAGACCTTGAAGCTGCGGCGGACCGAAAGGTCAAGACATACTCGGGAGGTATGAGGAGGCGTCTTCAACTCGCCATGGGCCTAGTCCACATGCCGAAGGTCCTCTTTCTCGACGAACCGACGCTTGGGCTCGATATCCAGACGAGGAAGAAGATGTGGGATTACATCGGCCAGCTAAATCGCGAGCGGGGTCTCACGGTGTTCATGACCACGCACTACCTAGAAGAGGCGGATTCTCTGTGCAAGAGAATAGCGATAGTCGACAAGGGAGTGATCAAGGTTTCGGGCTCTCCCGCTGAACTGAAACAGAAGCTCGGAGGCGACATTCTGACTCTGGAACTTGCCGATAGTCCCGTCGACCTGACGGAGTTCTTCAAGGGCATCCCAGATGTCTCGGAGGTCACAAAGACGGGCCAGGTATACCGGATAAAGCTACCCAGGACCGAGAAGGCTCTCCCTATCATCGTGGAGGGCGTGATCAAGAAGAATATGCAGATCAAGGAGATTTCTTTCACAAAACCCACGCTCGACCAGGTCTTCCTCGAGGTCACGGGCAAGTCCATGCGAGACGAGGACGCGTCCGAGAGCGATTCGGTGATTCAGAATTTCATGATGGAGAAAGCGAGGTAGACCGAAATGATCAACGAGACTCTCGTGCTGTCTGCCAGGGCGCTCAAGAAGTGGATCAGGAACCCAGCCGCAGTAGTGCCCGGGCTCGTAACCTCGATCTTCTACATCGCGCTCTTCGGCAGCTCCTTCAACCCGACCAACCTCATCCCCTCGGGCTCCGTCGGCACCCAGACAATCCTGCAGCAGTCCTTCGGAGGCGCACCGACCTACATCACTTACCTGACGGCCGGCGTGATATGCCTCATACTGGTCTTCAACATGGCCTTCGGCGGTATAGATCTCGTCCTGGACCGGCAGCTCGGATTCCTCAGCACACTTCTGACCGCCCCAATACCGAGGGCGGCGATATTCCTCTCGGGCGTGGTGCAGAACCTTGTGAAGGCGATGTTCCTGGCGTTCCTGACATTCATAATAGCGCTGGCGATTCCAAACGGTTTAGAGCTCCCGTCGAGCTTCGGAGCCCTCGACTTCGTCGGGGTGTTCTTGGCCTTCGCATTGCTCGGGCTCGGGCTGTCCTCCGTCTTCACCGCGATCGCCCTCAGTGTCAGGAGCATCGACTCGCTCATCGCGATAGTCAACTTCATGACACTACCGCTAATCTTCATGAGCAACGCCCTCTTCCCCTCCACTTCCTTCCCTGACTGGCTGAAGGCTATCGCCAACGTGAACCCCATCTCGAAGACCAACGAGGCCGCGAGGCTGCTTATCATCAACGGAAACCTCTCGAGCAGCCAACTCTCCACGTTCACGGGCGACATGCTGTATCTTCTCGGCTTCGTCGTCGTCTTCGGGTTGATCGGTTACTTCGCCGCGAGGAAGGCCCTGAGCGCCCAGTGACCAAAATGAAGAGAAATATCCTCGGATTGAATCCGGAGGTGCGAGCCCGTTGGTAGATGTGAACGTACCGAAGGGCGCGTCTGTGACTCTGGGGCGCGTCGAGGGCCAGCTCGATGTGGCGAACGGTGCGAAGATACGTGCGGCTGACCGCAATCTCGTCGTCGTGACGGGCGAGGCGCGCTTTGGAGGAAACGCCAAGGTGGAATGCGACCTAGAATGTGAAAGTCTCAGGGTGGAGCACTCGGGTAAAATGGGATACGCTGACCTCTTAGTATTAGGTAACCTTACCGTCCATGGCAGACTCGATGTATCCAATTCGATAGAAGTCGAGGGGGCGATGAACGCAGAGGAGGTTGACGTCGGAGGCCGAGTGCGCGCGCGGTCAGTTTCTTGCAAGAGGATGAGGGTGGGCGGAATCGCCGAGATTTCGGAATCGCTAAAGGCCGAATCGGTCGAGGTCGGCGGGAAGATTGAGGCGCGCGGGGTCCTCGACGTCAAGGACCTTCAGGTGGGAGGCAAGGCCGAGATAGGCGGAGGCGCCATCACCGGGACGATAAACGTTGGAGGCAAGTTCGAGAGCTCGTCCAAGCTGGATTTCGGCGAGCTCCAGATCTATGGCGTGGGCTCGCTCGCCTCGGGGTCGAAAGGAAGGAGGATAATCGCTTCCGGCAAGTTGACAGCCAAAGGCGCCTTGGAATGCGATCAGATAGAGATAGCGGGAATAGCTTCGGTCTCCGGTGACTGCAAGGCCATTCGGGTTCAAGTGAAGGGGAAGCTCGACGTAGCCGGGTCACTCATCACATCCGAGCTGTTGGACGTCTATGGGGTGACCGAGGTGAATAATGCGTTCAGCGGAGGGAACCTGCGGGTCAGCGGGAAGTTCTCTGCGGAGAAGGCGCTGGTGACGAACGACGCAGAGCTCTACGGCGCAGTCGAGACGCAGAAGGGTCTGAAGGCAAAGTCCATCCTGGTCAGGAGTGGCACCAGGTGCACCGGCCCAATCATCGGGGACACGGTCGAGGTCGGAGGAAGCGGACCCGGCTTCAGCGCCTTTGCTTGGGGTCAGCGGCTTCGTCTTCAAGTCGGTACGAGTCAGGTGGAGGACGTCTATGCCTCCAGGCTTCTCATCGGCGCGGGTTCGAGGGCAAGGCGCATATTCGCCGAGACGGTGGACCTGGGGTCCGGTTGCGACGTCGATGAGGTCACGTATGTCAGCGAGCTCAAGATGGCCGACGATGTCAAGGTTGCATCTCCTGTCAAGAAGGTGGACAAACTGAAGGAGCCTCCGCTCTAGGAGCCGTGCCTTCGGGGTTGGAGGGAAACTAGCGCATGGGGAACGTCAAACGGTCGAGAGCTGACCTCTACGCGACTGTCCTCGAGGTCATCCGGAGGTACCCGGAAGGAGGAAGGATAACCCGCATCTCGTATGGCGTGGGCGTACCGGTAGACAGGCTGAAGACGATGGTGGAGAACCTCTACTCGTTTGGGCTTGTCACCAGGGCCACCGAGGGGAACGAAGTCTACTACGGAGTCACGCCACGAGGACTCGAGTTTCTCGACACATACCGAAAGATGAAGGGCTTCCTCGCGACGTTCGGAGAAGGCTCCTAGAAGGATCAGTCTCTAGAACTGACCAGCTGGCATGTATCTCGCAGCGCTGAATCCACCGTCGACCATCAGAGTGGCGCCGGTGATGAATGACGCATCATCAGAGGCCAAGAAAGCCACCGCCGCCGCGACGTCGTCTGCCGTCCCGGCTCGATGGGCCGGTGTGCTTGCGATCATCCAGTTGACCGTCTTGGTGTCCTTGTCCACTTCGACCATCATGCCTGTACCCGCGATGTAACCGGGCGCGACCGCGTTCACGTTTATTGTCGGGCCGAGCTCGACCGCGAGGGACCTCGTGAGCTGGAGGATTCCGCCCTTAGACGCGCCATATGCCGCACGCCCCGTCTGCCCGATGAGCCCGCTCATGGAGCCGACGTTCACTATCTTACCGCCCCCCGCCGCGAGCATCTGGGGCGCGACTGTCCTAGCTGCGTAGAACATCCCGGTAAGGTTCACCGACAACGTCCTGTCCCACTCTTCGTCGGTCGTCTCCAGCACCTTCCTGATGTACCTCATCCCGGCGTTGTTCACTAGAATATTGATCGGACCGAGTTTGACGGACACCTCGTCCACCGCCCTCTTCACCTCGGCCGAGTTGGAGATGTCGGTCTTCATTACGTGCGCCGCGACTCCAGTCGCCGTCACGAGCTTTGCGGTCTCTTCGGCCCGCTGCAGGTCGAGATCGAGGATACCTACCTTGGCGCCCTCCTTCGCGAAGCGAAGCGCGACCGCGCGACCGATGCCGTAACCAGCTCCAGTAACCAGAACAGTCTTCCCGGCGAACCTTTGCATGCTGGCTCATGGCCTGCGTGGCCTATTAAGAGTGAACAGGCGACACAGCTTATATCGCCTAGGGTCCACGCGCAGCGATTCCATGCCACCGATTTTGAGACGCAACAAACTTAGGGAACTTCTTAGGGCGGGCAAGCCCACGCTCGGGACGCACATCCACAGCTCCTGGCCCGGAATCATGGAGGTGATTGGCAACTCCGAGATGATGGATTACGTCGAGTTCAGCAGTGTCTACGCCCCCTTCGACCTGTACGCGCTTGAGAACCTCGCCAGGGCGTCAGAGCTCTACGACATGTCGACCATGATCAAGATCGACCCGGAGCCGAGCTACTTTCTCGCGCAGCGCTCCATCGGCGCGGGTTTCCAGAACGTCATGTTCGCGGATTTCAGGACTGTGAAGGAAGTCGAAGACGCGCTCAAGGCAGTAAGGCCGGAGCCCGAGGGCATGAACGGCTGCTGGATGCACAGGATAGAGGGATACTCGATCGAGAACGGCTCCAAGAATTTCATCAGGTACGCTAAGGATGTCGTCATCGCGGTCATGATAGAGAAGAAGCCACTCTACGACAAGCTCGAGGACGTCCTGAACATGACCGACGTCGACATGATCCAGTTCGGGCCGTGCGATTATGCCATGTCGATTGGACTCGCAGGGGATTTCTCCAACCCCAAGGTGCGCGAAGCAGAAGAGCATACGATCAAGCTGTCCCTGAAGTACGACAAGCATCCCAGAGCGGAACTCGGCTCGAACTACACCTCAGGGACCGCCGGCTTCGAGAAGACCCTGAAGCGCTACTCCGACCTAGGGGTACGGGACTACTGCATCGGCTTCGACGTCTCTATCCTGCTGGACTGGATGAGGCAGTATGGCGGCCTGACCCGCAAGGTCCTCGCCATAGAGTAATCGCGTGGAGAGCATTTCAGAGAGTTCCTTGCAGCGCTCTCCTCGTATCTGGACCCTAACTCTCATCAAAAGACAATAACGCCGCAGCCTTGAGGTTTCGCCAGCATGGAGGACAGACTCGTTACCAAGGAAGGGAGGCTGCTCCTTGCTTCGATCCTCCTGAACACGGTCCCAATCGGCTACATGAACGTCGTCCCACTGATCTACCTGGCGGAGATCGGCTACGACCCGTCGGTCATAGGCCTAATCTACGCAGTAAGCGCGCTGTCCAACGCCGCGGGGCTCATCCCGATGGGCTTCTTAGCGGACCGTTATGGGAGGAAGTGGTTCCTCGTCGCGGGAACGGTGATACCATGCGCGTCCTACGTGATCTTCGGGCTTACCCTGAACCCTGGCTGGCTCGTATTCGCAAGCGCCCTCGGCGGGATTGGATTCGCCGGCGGCTTCGCGTACGCAGTCGCGAACCCGGCCATCATTCCTCTCCTCGCGCGTTCGACGTCGGACCGCAACAGGACGACGATGTTCGGACTCAGTCAGGGTATATTCACGCTCGGACTCAGTATCGGCGCGCTGCTCAGCGTGGTCCCGACGTGGCTGACACGCCTGCTTGGGGAGAGCTCGAGCGCGGCCCATTCGAACTCATACTTCTTGATGTCGGGCATAGTTGTGGCCTCGGTCCTCCCCCTGCTCTTTTTCGCAGAGAATAGGGGCGCTTCGAAGGCTGCCTTCAAGACGATCGCGCCCCTCGGAGGGAAGGGCCCTGCGAAGATACGGACCGGATTGACAGTATCCTCCTGGTCCAAGATGGCGAAGCTCTCCGTGATCTTCGCGCTCACGGGATTGGGCTTGGGGATACTGGTGCAGTTGCTGCCGACCTGGTATGCACTCAAGTTCGGCGTCTCAGAGGAGACGGTCGGCGCGTGGACGGCCCTGGCCAACGCCGCCTCACTGGTAATAATTCCGATCATACCTAGACTTGTGAAGAGGAGGGGGACCCTCACCTCCATCGCAGCGACGGGTCTGGCATCAGCTAGCTTCCTCGCGCTGATGCCGATCGTGGGCACCTTCGAAGGGGCCGCCGGCCTCTTCGTGCTCCGCACGGTCCTGGAGGCGATGTCCTGGGCCATACTGCTGTCGTATACGATGGGCGTCGTCCCCGAGCTGGAAAGGGCCACCGCGACGGGAATCACCCTCACGGCATGGGGCGTCGGCGCGACTCTGGGGACCTACGCCGGAGGGCTCTTCTTGGGAGATGGACTGCTGACGCTCCCCTTTGTGTTCGGCGTGGCGAGCTACGTGGCCGCCTCTTTGGCACTGCTCGTCTTTTTCCGAGGGTCAACGCCTCCCGAAGAGCTTCCGGTCCTCGGGCTCTCCAGAGAGATCGGCCTGGCCACGGATAAATAGAACGCTGCGAGAAGCGCGGGGATGGTTGCAGGGAAGAAAATAATCGCGACAGACATGGACATTCCTCAGGACATGGTCAGGCGGGTGTCCAGGTCCTCTCGAGCTGGCTTCGAGGTAAGGAAGCTGCAGACGATAGAAGCGCGCCGACGCAAGGACGTGGAGGTTCTCCTTTTGCTTAACAATGGCCTCGTAGGCAAGAAGCTCTTCGAAGACTTCCCGAACGTGAAACTGCTGCAGTCTATGTCCGCCGGAGTGGATTTTATCGACTTTAGCTCTATCCCCCGCGATGTGAACCTCTGCTCCAACGCCGGTGCATACAAGGAGTCGATTGCCGAGCACGTCTTCGGGATGATTCTCTTCTTCTCGAAGCATCTCAACCGGAATCACGACAGACTGCGGAAGGGGACCTTCGAGGTTTCTACAGACGGGATATTCCTCGCCGGCAAGACGATTGGGGTCGTGGGAGCTGGAGGGATAGGGCAGTCTGTGGCAAGGGTCGCAAAGGCGTTCAACATGAGGACGATCGGCATCAACACCTCGGGGAAGGCCGCACCTAACTTCGACGCTGTCTTGAAGATGGACCGGCTGGATGACCTCCTGAAGAAGTCCGACTTCGTCGTCATCTCTCTCCCGCTGAACATCCACACCCGCAACCTAATCGATGCCAAGATGCTCAGGCTCATGAAGGAAGATGCAATCCTGGTTAACGTCGCCAGAGGCCCGATAATATCTCAGGCAGACCTCTACACGCACCTGAAAGCCCATCCGGGCTTCAAGGCCGGAATCGATGTCTGGTGGACTTACCCGAAGAAGGGAGAGAGATTCTCTCTCGACTTTCCCTTCTTCGAACTATCCAACTTCCTGGGCAGCCCGCACAACGCGGACGGCGTGCCGGAGGCTATCGGCGAGGGGAAGAAGCATGCGTTCGAGAACATCCTGCGCTTCATCAAGGGAGAGCCCCTAGAGAGGGTCGTCGACAAGGCCAACTACAAAGGGTTCGGCGGGGTCCGTCATCCCTAGTTCCGCAGGATTAATCAGGCACGTGGCTCTCGAACATCAAGATGAAGGCCTCCGGGGATCAGTCCCAGGTCATAAGACCCTGTCGTCAGGAGGACCTCGACCAGATTCTTGAGATCGAGAGAGAGGCATTTCCGGACCCCTACGACCGATTCACCTTCACGCAGCTTCTCACGATGGAGCCGGGAGGTTTCCTCGTCGCAGAAGAAGGTGGCCGCGTGCTGGGGTACATTGTGGCGGCTTCAAAGGCAGGCGACGCAATGATATACTCGATTGCAGTACGAGCAGGAACTCAGAGGCGCGGAATCGGCCGTCTGCTCATGGAAGCCGAGCTAGACTACCTGTCAAAGAAGGTTGTTCGCGTATATCTGCAAGTAAGTGTGAATAACATGGCGGCCATTGCGCTGTATAAGCGGTTCTTGTTCACCGAGACAAGGAGGCTGAGAAAGTATTACTCCAACGGAGACGACGCGATTCTAATGTACCTGACGCTCTCGTCCGTAGTCCCCTTCAAGCGTCCGTAGAGGTTGGAGGCGCAGGAGGTTCCGGTGGGGATGGCATGGTCGTCGGGACCTCGGAGATCGCGGTCCCCGTCTCCGAGAGACGCTTTTCCAATGCCTTGATCCTTCTCCGATATATCAAGACGAAGTAGACCAATGCGGTGATCACCGGGGCGCCGATTATGCCCGTGCCATAAAGAGAGACCAGGAATACCAGTGCGAGCACCAAGATCAGCCTGAATGAATCGAACGTCGTTGATCTTCTGCTCATGCTCAACTCATCTGGATGAGAAGCGGCCGGTGTTAAGTCTTAGGGTCGTATCAGGGCGTTGGCCTCGTCAGCTTCTCTATGGCATCATAGCTCCTCAGCGCGTCTTTCTCGTCCACCACTATAATGAGTTCGGGAACGCAGCTCATGAACTCTATCATGTTGATACCGTTCATCGCCAGCTCTGTCGTCACCTCAGAGACCACCCCCGGGGTCGTGTCCGCGACCTCAGACATCGAGACGATTATCTCAGCCAACCCGGTCGATATCTTTGGTATGTTCTTCTTCGGGATGATGCTCTTCATCTTGTCCAGGTTCTTCTCATCTATGACCACCCTGATCGATTCCACGCCCGAGACGAGCCTGAACGTCTCCCCCAAGCTGTAGTCGATGGTGGACGCGAACTTGGCCAGCGCAGCCGTGATCTCGGGGTCATTCAATATGGCGACGTCGACGATCTTGTTCCTCATCGTCAGCTTCTTCAGCAGCCTTCCAGCGCCCTGGTGGGCCGCCATCCTCCCGCGCACGTCGTACCTCCTTATCGCGCCGATTAGAGCCTCTATCGAGAGCTCGTCTCCATCCCTCCTCGCCTCTTCCTGAATATACCTAGCAAGCGCCCTCACGTTCAGGAGCCCTCTGGCCAGGTCGTTCCTGATTGCACCGTCCCGCTGTATCACTCTCTCCACGACACTGGTAGTATTTGGCAAACCGACTCCAAATGTGGTAAGTACGTTATATTTAGCATATTTGTGTCACAAGTCTTTTACGTTGTTCCCGCCTTGACCACGGCAATGGCCGAGATGGCCTTCGACACGAAAGGAGAGAGGGTACCCGACGAGCAGCTGAAGAAATTCTACGAGCTGATGGTGCTCACGCGAACCTTCGATTCCCAGGCGGTGAACCTCCAGAGGCAGGGAAGAATTGGCTTTTGTGTCCCATGCGAAGGGGAAGAAGCGGCTCTGGTTGGAAGCGCGCTTGCGCTCCGACCCGAGGACTGGTTGTTCCCCGACTACCGGTCATCGGGTGTGATGATTTCAAGAGGGATGAAGCTGGAGACCATACTCGCGCAGTTGATGGCTAACTCCGAGGACCCCTCAAAAGGCAGGTCCATGCCGTCGCACTGGGGGAGCCGCGCGCTGAATATCGTCCCGCCGTCGTCGCCTCTATGCACGCAGCTTCCGCACGCCGTGGGCGTCGCCCTGGGTGCGAAGATGCGCGGGGAGAAGATCTGTACCATAGCATACTTCGGTGACGGTGGCACCTCGAGCAACGATTTTCACAGCAGTCTTAACTTCGCGGCGGTCTTCAAGACGCCGACAGTCTTCTTCTGCAGGAACAACGGTTACGCCCTATCCGTCCCGGTAACAAGGCAGACCGCGAGCTCTTCGCTCGCCGTGAAGGCGGCCGCCTACAACATCGAAGGCGTCCGGGTCGATGGAAACGATGTGCTGGCGGTCTACTACGCGACGCTCGCGGCACTTGAGAAAGCGAGAAACGGCAGGGGCCCGACCCTCATAGAAGCCGTCACATACCGCCTCGGGGCGCACTCTACGTCAGACGACCCGACCAGGTATCGGGACTCGGCAGAAGTTGAGCTGATGCGGTCCAAGGACCCGATTTCGAGGTACCAGGAGTATCTAAAGCAGCGTGGTCTGTGGGACGAGCAGTACGAGGCGAGCGTTCGCCAGACGATGCTCAGTATGGTGAAGGCGTCGATAGCGAACGCCGAAAAGGTCCCTCAACCTGGAGTACGGTCGATCTTCGACGATGTCTACGCGGAGATCACGCCGGAATTGCGTGCACAGGCCGATGCGCTTGCAGACGAGGCAGGGGAAGCATAGCTTGCAGAGGACACTGGTTCAGGCTGTCAATGCCGCGCTTCGCGATGAGATGAGGAGGAACGACGATGTGGTGGTCCTGGGAGAGGACGTGGGAAGGAACGGGGGCGTGTTCCGAGCGACGGAAGGACTCTATTCGGAGTTCGGGCCTGCAAGGGTCATGGACACTCCACTCTCTGAAAGTGGCCTTGTCGGCGTCTCCATCGGTCTAGCGCTCTACGGGATGAGGCCGGTGGCGGAGATCGAGTTCCTCGACTTCATCTACCCGGCGTTCGACCAGATAGTCTCCGAGCTCTCCAAGATACGCTACCGGTCGGGCGGCGAATACAGCGCCCCCGTCGTGATCAGGGCGCCCTACGGAGGGGGTATCAAGGGAGGACCCTACCATTCCCAGAGCGCGGAGACCTTCTTCACGCACATAGCGGGCCTCAAGGTCGTGATTCCATCTTCGCCGCATGACGCGAAGGGGCTGCTCACCGCCGCGATGCGCGACCCCGACCCTGTGATATTTCTCGAACCAAAGAGGCTCTACCGGTCCGTGCGTGGTGAGGTGCCCGAGGAAGAGTACGTCGTACCGATAGGGAAGGCCACCATCGCAAGCCCCGGAGAGGACCTCTCGCTCATCACCTATGGTTCTCTTGTCCCGACCGCGCTCGACGCGGCCGCCAAGGCAGCGCAGGAGGGAATCAGCATCGAGGTACTGGACCTGAGGACGCTGATACCTCTCGACAAGGAGGCGATTCTCGAGTCCGTCAGGAAGACCGGCAGGGCCGTGATCCTCTATGAGGCGCCCAAGATAATGGGCTATGGGGCTGAGATATCCGCGCTCCTCGCCGAGGAAGTCCTCGACTACCTCAAGGCTCCGGTGGTCAGGGTGGGGGGCTTTGACACTCCCTTCCCGTACGTCCACGAGAGCATCTACCCGCCGTCCGTTCCCAGGGTCATGAAGGCGGTCCATTCGGTAATGAACCACTAGTACGGTACGGTACGGTACGGTACGGTACGGTACGGTCGCGAGCCGAAACTATTTACCACCCTGCGACAGAAAAGCGGCCATCGGTGCATGGAGCTCGCAACAATCCTACCCCCAGTGGCTGGAGCAGTATGTGGAGCTCGTTGATTCAGGGGTATCGAAGCTCTTCGGAAGAGGAGACTCCTCTCTCGAAATGGCGGTGACGGAAGCCCTCTCAGGAGGCAAGCGGGTGAGGGCCGTCCTTGCGTTGCTGTGGTGCGAGGGAGTCTCCGGGGACCGCACCATAGCCGTCCCGGTCGCGGTCGCCTACGAGCTTGCTCACGCCGCAGCCCTGGTCCAGGACGACATACTCGATAATTCGGAGATGAGACGGGGCGAGAAGTCGATAGTCAGGAAGCACGGCCTCCGATCGGCCATGCTCGCTTCGAACATGCTGCTGGCCCAAGTACCGCGTGTAATATCGGAGTATGGCCTCCACAAGTCGGGGGGCGAAGTGCTCAGGAAGCTCTTCGAGCTACTCGGAGATTCGTTCGGCGCGACGATAATGGGGGAGTTTCTGGATCTTGAGATGGCGGGGAGGGACCGGGTGGAGCAGGGAGACTACGAGTACATGATAAGGATGAAGACGGGTGCACTTATCGGAGCGTCCTCGGCGAGCGGCGTCGTCGTGGGCGGCGGCTTACTCAATGAGGAACTGCTTAGCGCGGCATATGCCTCTGGGGAGTGGCTCGGGATGGCCTATCAGGTGCAGGACGACCTTCTGGACATTGTAGGCGACGAGCAGACCCTAGGCAAGCCGGTCTTCGCGGACATAAGAGGTGGGAAGAAGAACGCCGTCCTGATACACGCCATCGAGAAGTCTTCAGAAGATGACCGCGCCTTCCTCCGCGAACTCCTCCAGAAGAGGGGACCTTTTGGCGAATCAGAGGTCGAAAGGGTCAGGGACCTCCTCCTCGAACATGAGTCGATAGAGTATGCAAAGCGTTTGGCCGCGCGCTACGCTGAGAACGCCCGGAGGGTCGTCGAGACCGCCGAGATAGGCGACTCCAGAAAGAAGCTCATCGAACTCTCG
>Ga0182024_10004605_pt1 | contig 31575 bp, 31 predicted proteins | sample P32metaG_FD_120480 | JGI IMG/M metagenome (GOLD analysis project Ga0182024, IMG submission 120480) | Permafrost microbial communities from Stordalen Mire, Sweden - P3-2 metaG (Illumina Assembly) | ecosystem: Environmental > Terrestrial > Soil > Wetlands > Permafrost | place: Sweden: Stordalen...
CACGTCAGGCATTCGCAGTCCGAACCCGGCGGCCGAAGAAACGGGCTCCAAAGGTGAAGATCAACACGATCGCGATGAGTGTGAGCGCTCCAGCCCATGCTCGGGCTTGACCTTCTTGGAAGCCAGTAACCGCGTTGTCGAAGATCTGCAAGGAAAGGGTCGACATTCGCTGCGACGGGTTGTACTGCGTGAAGAGGTCGTTCCCCAAGGCTGTCAGGAGCAGCGGGGCTGTCTCCCCCATCGCCCTGGCGACCGCGAGCATGACCCCGGTGATAATCCCCGGGAGGGCAGTGGGAAGGCAAACGCGCATCACCGTCTGGCTCCGCGTGGCCCCCAGTGCCAGGCTCCCCTCACGCAACTCATTTGGCACCAGTCGGAGCATCTCCTCGGTGGTGCGGGTCACCAGTGGGAGCATGACGATCGATAGCGCCAGCGATCCAGCAAAGCCGGAGAAGCCGAACCGGGTAACCCAGATCGCGTAGATGAAAGCCCCAGTCACGATCGTGGGGATCCCGATCAGCACATCATTGAAGAAGCGGATCGTGGCCGAGAGGCGTCCTCTTCCATACTCTACCAAGTAAATCGCGGCGCCAATCCCCAGCGGGACCGCGATTGCGGAAGCAATACCCACGATGATCAGGCTGCCGATGATGCCGTTGTAGAACCCACCACCGGCGGCTGCGGGGTTTCCCGGTGGATTCTGCGTAATGAAGTTGAGGTTCAAGGCGCTGGCACCCTGGATCGCAACGTAGATCAGCACCCAGGCCAGCACACCGATGGCAACCACCACAGCGGCGATCAGCAGGCCCACCATCACAGCGCTCTTGCCCTGGCGCCGGCGCAGCGACTGCCGCTTGCGAAGTCCCGGGGTGCCGAGCGCGAGCTGAGTCACAGCGCAACTCCTCGACGAACGATCAAACGGGCAAGGATGTTGACGATGAGCGCGACGATCAGCAGCCAAAAGCCGACGACGAACAGCGCCGAGAGATGGAAGGGTTCGGTCGCTTCCGTGAACTCGTTGGCGATGACGCTCGACATCGTCGCTCCCTGCGAAAAGATGCTCGGATTGATGTGCAGCACGGCGTTGCCGATCACCATCGTGACCGCGATGGTTTCGCCGAGGGCTCGGCCCAAGCCTAGGAGAGCAGCGCCGACGATCCCCGAGCGGGCTCGTGGTAGGACGGCGATCCGCAGCATCTCCCAACGCGTGGCCCCCAGCGCCAGTGCCGCTTCCTTCTCGTTGCGCGGGGTGCTTCGGAAGACTTCGCGACACACCGCGGCAATGATGGGCAGCACCATGATCGCCAGCACGAGTCCAGCTGTGAAATATGAGACTCCGAAGAACGGTCCCTGGAAAGCGACGCCAATAACTGGAACCGTGCCGAGTGTCGTGGTGAGAAAGTCGACCACCGGCTTGATCGCTGGGATGAGAGCGAAGATCCCCCAGAATCCATAGACCACGCTCGGGACCGCAGCCAACAAATCTACCAGCGCTGACAGAGGACCCTTGACTCGCTGTGGGGCGACATCGGTGATCACTAGGGCAGCTCCGACCGCCAAGGGGACGGCAATAAGCATTCCGATGATCGACGTCAGCATCGTCCCGTAGATGAACTGCAGGATCCCGTATGGATTGGGATGGGAGACATTCGGGAAGGCTTCAGATGGCGCCCACCGTGACGCCGTGACGAACGAGAAGAACCCATAGTGCTGCATGGCCGGAAAGCCTTCGAGCACCAAGAAAATGATCATCGCGCCGATCACCAGCAGGACGAGGGTGCCAGCGACCGTCACGCCAGAGCCGAAGAGGCGGTCCGCAACGCGCGGACGCCCCCTCTTCAGCGGAAGAGGAAGCGCCCGAGTTGCGGGGATGCTGCCGCTCACACCAGCAGGCGGCGGCATCGGGAAAGCTCTCCGATCAACGTGTGGGTGGGATCACGACGCGATCGGAGATCCATTGAGCGTGATCTTCTTGAGCTGCCCAATGCATAGCGCTTGCAAGGTAGGCCCGAGCGGCGTGTAGTAGACAGAACCCGTCAGGGCCTGTCCCTTGGTGAGCACCCACGAGAAGAAATTCACCAGCGCCGCGGCGTTGGCCGCATTGGTCTGGTTCTGGTAGATGAGCGCCCACGTGAGACCCGTGATCGGGTAGGCCTGCGGGTTCGTCGACTGGTTGACAATGTCGACGCGCAGGTCGGATGGGTAGGTCGTGATCCCAACAGTCGCATTGGCGGCCGTCTGCTCGCAGGGCTGGATGAACGCGCCAGCCTTGTTCTTGACATCGCCGTACGTGAGTTTCTGAGAGATCGCGTAGTCGAGTTCGAGATAGGCGATACCGCCCTGGGTCTGGCCAACGGCCGCCGAAACGCCTTCGTTGCCCTTGCCACCAATACCGACCGGCCACGCCACAGTCTTTCCTACGCTCGTCTTCGAGCCGCCGAGCGCCGTCACCCATGCGGGGCTCGTCTGGGTGAGAAAGTCAGTGAAGATCGAGGTGGTTCCGGATGAATCCGAACGGTGGACCACCGCAATGGGGAGGCTCGGCAGATTCATACCTGGGTTCAGCGCGGCAATCGCCGGGTCGTTCCAGCTGGTGATTCCACCAGAGAAGATCTTGCCGAGTGTGCTGCCATCGAACTTCAGGCCGCTCGGGACGCCGGGAAGGTTGTAGACCACAGTGACCGGGGCTTGCACCAACGGGATCTGAATGATGGGTCCTTTCGCCTTGGCGATGTCTGAGTCGGTCATGAACGCGTCGGAATCGCCGAAGTTGACCGTATTGGCCTGGATTTGCGAAACGCCCGCCCCAGAACCGACCGACTGGTAAGCAACCTGCACGCCGCCGTCAGTTGCATATGCCGCGGCCCAGACCGACATCATCGGTGCCACGAACGTCGATCCGGCACCGCTCAGGGTTTTCGCCTGTCCGGTCACGGCCGTCAGGCCATTGGTGTAGTTGGGCGGCGCTACCGTTCCAGTGCAGACTGGTGTCGGTGTCGCGCTTGGAGCCGTCGAGTTCCCGGCTGTGGCTGAGCCGCAGGCAGCCAGGACCAAAGTCCCCACTAAAAAGGTGACCGCGCCCCTTAGGGTTGCATCGCGGTGCCAGAAGGGGCGGCCAGCCGTCAACGATGGCTCGATATCGACTGTCATTTCAGCCCTCAAATTCCCCGGTCTTCACCCTGTCGAAACGCGACTGCACTGGACCATCCTGCCGATCAACTGGTTAAGGGCGACACAAGCCAACGGTTAAGAACCGCTTAACGGTTGACGCGTTTGATCTCAAAAAGACATCGTCGGCAAGGGTTCAAAAGAGACACTGCAAGTTCGTACGATTCGCGAGTGAGGTAGTACGGGGCTCGTCCACTCCAGACGCCCTGGCAAAACCAGGCTCGCGCAAGAGGGAGGGACGAGATGGGCCCGCTGACAACTCCTCTGTCAGCATCCGGGAAAGGGCGCGATGGTCTCCGAAGTCACCGGGCCCACCGCCGAGCGACCGTATCAGGAAGTCCTGATACGGCTACGGAGTTTTCAGGTATTGGTGAAGCTCGATGAGCCAGAGGTGCAGCGCCACGGATCCGGAGCGCAGCACTCCCGCGCGGACCAACTGGGCGCCGAAGGGCTTGAGGGAGTCGAGGGACGCCTGGAAGCCCTGGCCGGTCAGGCTCATCAGAAGTATCTGTGCCGGATGCCGCTGCCCGAAGAAATATTTGTCGAGGGGTGTCAGATCACCGAGGTTGCTCGGAATCGAGTCGAAGAACGCGTGATAGATACCGATGGGTTCGCGCAACTCCTTCAGGTCATCGCTGCTCCACCACATCAGGAGCTGTTCGCCTGCGTATGAGGCCGGACCGACGAATGACGGCATCGCCGTGGTATCCGCGTACAGGTTGACCCACGTGGAATCGGGTCCCCATTGCGCGGAAGTCCCTCCGAGTGTGTAGGCGTAGTCCGGGAACGTATCGTCGACGGTGCCTCGCTCGTGCTTGTGCTGTGTGGGTGTCGCGGTCAACACCAGCAGCCCGGCGGTGATCGCCGCGATGGCGCCGCCGATCATGAATCGCGAGCGCGTGATGTCGTGTGAGGCTGCCTCGCGCTTGGCGATCCATGCGAGCACAACGATCGCCATGACGAGGAGCAGCCCGACCGGCATCCACCCGAACTGTGGAACTTTGGGATTGAGCTCGAAGACGAGCGGAACGGCCACGAGCACCACCGGGATGAGCCACCGGTAGCGTACGTGCTCGAGGATCGGCGCACCGATCTCTGCGATGGTGATGGCGAGCGTGAGCATCACCGACGCCCACAATAGCGATGAGAAGTAGTGCACCTCGAGGGTTTGCGTGCTCCCGACGAATTGCAGGACCGCGTAGATCACGATCTGAAACGCGCACGACAACGCAACGATGAGCTGCGCAGTGGGAATCGTGCCCAGACGCCGGCCGATCCGCGCAATGCGTCCTCGGGCAAGGAAATCCTTGATGCGTCCGCCGAAGGCGGCGTAGCAGGCGAGACCCACAGCGGGCGGCACGAGCAGGTAGGAGATGTACGGCGCCCAGAGCGGGCTCCGCGAATGATTCGCAAGCGTTTGCGACGGCTGAGCGAGATAGGTGAGCGACTGGATGGTGGTGAGCACGTAGTCCCACGGTCCGATGAGCACGGCCGAGGCGATCGCGAGCAACCCGGTGACTCCGACGGCGACGCCAACCATCACCGACAGGTCTCGCCACAGCTTGGGCCGGTCGCGCTTGCGCCGTACGAGCCAGTACGCGAGCACCGTTGCGATCACCAGCAGTGCAGAGGACGCCAGAGCCCAGACGGCCAGCGTGAACAGCACGGCCGCGCCAATCAGCCAGCCGATGCGATGCCGCGCCGAGGGCATCGCGAGACACGCGAGCCCGCCGAGCAGGTACGACACCGCCGCGGAGTCGGGAAAGTCGGTGCCCCAGGCAAGGATGATGACCGGGCAGCTGAGAATCACGATGGCGCCGATCACGCCGACCACCGGGCTGTACAGCCTGCGGAGCAGGAGGTACGCCGGCACGACCGCGATCAGTGCGAGGACGTAGCGGAACACGACGAACCCCGGGAGGCCACCGAACAGCAGGTACGAGATCCGACCGGGGATCAGGAAGCCGACTCGGGCACCCTCACGAAGGCGCTCCGTCGGCTGAAACACCGCTGCGTAGCGATAGAAGATGTCCTGGGGATCAATGAGAAAGGTGGTGTGCATCGCCGGGTCATTCAGATCCGGCGGCGCCATGAGGGTCAGCCTCAGGCCGAAGAAGGCCGCCGCGGGCGCGATCGCCAGGAGCACTGCCTCAACGCAGTTCCGCCAGAGCGAGCGACGCTGTCCGGGCGCAGCGTCACCTTGCCGATCCTGGGGAGCCCGCACCGGCACAGGATAGGGCGGGTCAGCGCTCGTGCGCGGCAGCGCTCCATTGATCGATGTCGATGATGAAGTCGATCAGCCCGCGAAAGTAGGTCACCTGATCGTCGTACATGGCCATGTGGCTGCCGTTCCGGCAGAGCAGGAAGCGGCCGTGCGGGATGCGCCCGGCGACCATCTCCATGTGGGCGGGATCCATGGTGTCGTGAGTGGCACCGATGACCAGCGTCGGCACGTCGAGGCTTTCCAGGTCGTTGGTGCGGTCCCAATTGGCGAGGACCCCACTCGCGCCGAGCTCGCTGGGTCCCTGCATCGGCACATAGATCGAGCGGTTGATGTGGGCAAACCCCCGTTGCACCGGATCCGGCCATTGGTCGATGGGGATGCGCAGGACGTGCTGCTCGTAGTGGCCGGCGAGCAACTCCATATACTCAGGCGTCTCGGTGTCACCCGCCGCCTCGAGCCGCTTGATCTCGGCGAGCACCTCTTGGTCCATCAACGGCATCAGCACGCCGCGCGCGTACTCGTTGTACGCGGGGATGCTCATCATCATGTTGGAGATCACGAGCCCCTTGAGGTGCCGCTGGTACTTCAGCGCGTACTCGGTGGCGAGGATGCCGCCCCACGAGTGGCCCAGCAGGAAGAAGTTCCCGGCATCCAGGCCGAGCGCGATGCGGACCTGCTCGACCTCGTCGACGAACCGATCGATCTGCCAGAGCTCCGGTTCGTCGGGCTGATCGCTGTATGCCGAGCCAAGCTGGTCGTAGTAGTAGTACTCGATGTTCGCCGCCGGCAGGTAGGAGTCGGCGGCTTCGAAGTACTCGTGCGTGGATGCCGGACCGCCGTGCAGCAGCAGCAACTTCGCCGTCGGGTTGTTGCCGAACCGCTTTGTCCAGACATGAAAATCGCCCTTCGGGGTGGTGATCGGAATCCTCCGGGCGCCGCCGCCGAGGACGTCGTCGCGCCCGGTGTTGTCCAGATATGTCTCGGCGTTCATCGACTCTCCTCTGCGCTCCGCCGCCTGCAACCACGCGACAGCGTACTCAACGGAGCAGCCGGTTCAGTGGCCGTGCGGACGGGCGCCGCTGCCGCGGAATTCCGCGACCGCCCTGGCGATGCTCTCCTGCAGGTATTGATAGAACAGCTGGCGCTGCGCCACATCGATCGCAACATCCACGTCCTCGCCCATCCGGCGCCGGGCGATCCACGGCGGTATTCCGTCGGCGACCATCTCACTGCCAACGATGATCCGGATCAGCGCGTCATTTTCCTCCGAGACGTTGATGCTGATCTTGAGCACCAGCCCGGTGTTTTCGACGAGCCGCCAGCTGCGCTCCCAGCGGAGGTTCCGGTTGGTATCACGCGACAGATGGACGGCGTCGTCCGCCAGCACGGTTTCGCCCTCGCCTGCCGTCTCCTCCAGCTGGGTCCGGATGTGGGCGTCGAGCTCGCGCGAGATCCAGTTGACGAGCGACGGCGTGCGATCATTCACGTCCGGCCGGCCGTTCGGATCGGCTGCGAGCGGTCCAATGGCGCGAAGCGTGCTGGCGTGCCGCCGGCAATATGGGACGCCTTCGATGACGGAACCGTGGTGCACGCAGAACGCGACCTGGCACGAGCGGCCTCGTCGATCACGGTACTCACAGGTGAGCGCGTCGCTGTTGAGGCACCCGGGCACGCTGCAACTGACGCCGGTCGGTTCGGGCTCGGAAGGCGGATTGGGGGGTTCCGAGCGCCGGCGCCGGAACAGGCTGGTCATCGACGGAACTCCACGGACCATCCATCCTACCCTGCAACACCCCACTGAATCCCGACAACGCGTGGTGGGATTGGTGGTTTCTGCGTATCATTCGCCGTCAGAACGGCCGTCCTGAGGGAGGTTCTTGGGCCGGTGTGCCGGACAACTGTGAGGAGAGGTCGGTCATGAAACACCCTCGATGGCTTGGGGTTCCCGCGGCCGGCGTCCTCGCCGCGGCGGGAGTCCTGTCGGTGGCGGCAGCGCCGTTTGTGTCTGCCGCTCCAGCAGTCACTTCTGGTGGAGTCGCGCTTCACGTGCACGGAGTGACCAGCGGAAACTGGTCGGGGTACGCGGATACGCAGCAGAGCAACCCCTACACGTTTGTTCAGGCGACATGGACAGAGCCGTCGTACAAATGCGACGGGAAGTCGCCGGAGTCGTCCGCCATCTGGGTCGGCCTCGACGGATACTTCGGCTCCAACACCGTCGAGCAAGGCGGCACGATCGCCATCTGCAACGGCAAGAAGCAAGGGAAGCACATGGCGTGGTGGGAGATGTATCCGACCAACTCGGTTCAGGAAGTCTTCCAGGTCAAGGCCGGGGATTTCATCTTCGCGTCGGTCACGTACAAGGCCGGATCCAACAAGCCGTACAACATCTTTGTCTGGGACGAAACCAGCGACGTCTCCCTCAACATGAATGAGGCGTGCGGGGCGGTCCCCTGCATCCGCAGCTCCGCGGAGTGGATCGTCGAGTCGCCGAGCTTCGGCGGCACCGTCGCATTCCTCCCCAAGTTCGCGCCGATCGCGTTCGGCAGCGGGCTGGCGAGCGAAGGAGCAAACGGCACGCCCGCAACCAGCATCGCCTCGTTTCCGTATGCCGCGATCACCATGACCGGCTCGCACGGCAACCGCGCCAAGCCGTCGGCCCTGACATCGAGCGGTGAGGGTTTCACGGACAAGTGGATATCGAGCTCATAGCGACCCCTGACCGCGCGCAGGGCTGATGGCCGTCGACGAGGGCAAGCCTCGACGACGCGCGGTCCGTCGTCCTCGGGCTGTGATCGCCTGACTCGCGCCTCGAGTCAGGCGACCGCAGCTTTGAGGCTTCGATAGCTGCGCAGCAGGGAGCGGCGCATTCCGACGACATGCGAGTCGCTGAGATCGCAGCCGTCCGCAACCCAGACGTCGCAGATGCGCATCGCCTCGGCGCGAAGCTCGCCGCTCTCACGTACGGCGTCGATGGGCACGTCGTAGGTGTACGCGTACAGCGCGGCGACGGCGGCGCCGAGCGTGGCGGTGTCCGCTCCCTCGTCGTGCTGCAGGAACCGGTGGATGCGCCACCACTCCACCTCGAGCCGCGCCGCTTCGCGGGGGTCGAATGCAGTGCCGCTGCCGCCCGCAAGCTCGTAGAACTTCGTCATCAGACGGCGCGCCGCATCGGGATGGTTGTCCGGATAGGGAGCCCAGCGTTGATTGGCACGGAGCACCAGCCACGCACCCCAGAGAGTCTTCGGCCAGGACAGCGCAAAGCCGCACCGCACCAGGCCCACTGAAGCCGCCAGCACACGGAACCACTCGTGGCGGTAGTAGCCGATCCAGGCGGCGCTCTCCAGGCGCGCCAAATCAACCGGATCGAAGCCGCGCGCAGCATGGCGCGCATCACAAGGCATGCCCACCTCAACCTCCCCAGGATCGGCCGATCGACGAAAGCTACACGTCCATCCGCGCAATCATGCGCCTGGTAAGAAACGGGGGGAGTCTGCCAGGCTCTCCCGGAGCGACCTGACGGAGGCGCCAGGATCCGGTCCGGCGGCCGCCCGGACCACGACGATCCGCTCTGCCCCACTGGCCACGACCCCCGGCAGCAAGGCCGTGTCGATGCCACCGATCGCAAACCAGGGGCGGCGCTCGGCCCCGTCGCTCGTGCGGTTCGCGGCGTGGTGCACGATCTCGAGCCCGGTTGCCGGCCGCCCTGGCTTTGTCGGGGTCGCGTAGAGCGGTCCGACACAGAGGTAGTCGGCGGCGGGGTCGCCGGCGTCGAACTCCGCACTGGAGTGTGTTGACAGGCCGATGATCACGTCCGGCCCGACCACCTTTCGCGCCCAGGCCGGCGAGAGGTCGTTCTGGCCAACATGCACCCCGTCGGCACCAGACGCCACCGCCAGGTCGGCCCGGTCATTCACCACGAAAAGAGCGCCGTGGCGGTCCGCGGCTGCCCGGAAGACCTCGCTCCAGCGGAGGATGTCGCCCGCCTCAGCGTCCTTCTCACGCAGCTGGATGATGTCCGCCCCGGCGTCGAGCACGACCTCGAGGAATGCGGGCAGATCTCCCTGTGCCTGGCGAGCCCCGGTGACCACGTACAGGCGGGCCTGCCTGAGGCGATCCCGCCGCGCATCACCTCGACCCGGCATCACCTGCCGCCGGCACCACCTTGAGCCGGTTTGCCGAGATCGGGCAGACCTTCCCACGAAGTCGAAGCCTCGGCATAGAGCCGCTGCGGGATCCTCCCCGCCCGGAATGCGAGCCTCCCGGCCTCAACGGCCTTGCCGATCGCCCGGGCCATGAGCACCGGCTCGGCGGCCCGCGTGATCGCTGAGGCGACCAACACGGCATCGCAGCCAAGCTCCATGGCGATCGCAGCGTCAGACGCGGTGCCGACGCCGGCGTCGAGCACGACCGGCACACCGGCGCGCTCGCGGATGATCCGGAGGTTGTACGGGTTGCGGATTCCCGAGCCGCTGCCGATCGGCGCGCCGAGCGGCATCACCGCCGCGCAGCCGAGGTCCTCGAGGCGCCGCGAGAGCACCGGGTCGTCGTTGGCGTAAGGGAGCACCACGAACCCTTCGTCGATCAGCTGCTCGGCGGCAACGAGCAGCTCGGCGCCGTCGGGGAGCAGCGTGTCCTCGTCCGCGATCACCTCGAGCTTGATCCAGTTGGTCTCGAAGGCCTCGCGGGCGAGCCGCGCCGTCGTCACCGCGTCGTGGGCCGTGTAGCAACCGGCGGTGTTGGGCAGGATGCGCCGCCCCGACCGGGCCACGACATCCAGGAAGGAGCTCGCCCCGGAGGGGTCGAGACGGCGGAGCGCCACGGTGACGATCTCGGTGCCCGATGCCTCGAGCGCTCGTTCGAGGATGTCGAGGCTCGGGGCACCCCCCGTCCCCATGATCAGTCGTGAGCTGAAGCGCTCCCCGGCGATCACCAGAGCGTCATTGATGCCGGCAACCTGCACGTCAGCCATCGCGGTCAGCCACCCTGGACGGCATGGAGAATCTCGAGGCGGTCACCTGCGGCCAGCGTGGTGTCCGCCCAGCTCGCCCGCAGAACCACGTCACCGTTTCGCGCCACCGCGATGCCGCGCTGCTCAGGGGGCAGTTCCATCTCGCGGAGCAGCTCGGTGAGAGCGAGACCGTCGGCGACCTCGCGGCTCTCGCCGTTGACCACGATGATCACGCCCCGACCTCGGCGGCTCGCCGGAATCGCGCCGGCGCCCAGGGCTCGGTTGCCTCGGGCCATCGCCCACCTGCCAGCACTCCGGCGACGGCATCGGCCGTGGCCGGCGCGAGGAGATAGCCGTTGCGGTAGTGACCGGTCGCCACGATGAGGCCGTCGGTCGTCGCCGGGCCCACCATCGGCATATTGTCGGGCGACCCCGGGCGCAGCCCGGCCGATGCCTCGACCAGCTCGAGCTCGGCGACATCCGGCAGCAGGGCACGGGCTTCGCGGAGCAGCTCGTAGACCGCGCCGGCGATCACCCTGGTGTCGAACCCCTGCTCCTCCACGGTGCCCCCAATTACCACCCGGCCATCGCCCCGGGGGAGGATGTACACGGAGCCGTCGCGGATCGTGCGCACGATCATCTCGGGCGCTCCGCGCAGCCGCAGGATCTGTCCCTTCACCGGTCGCACGGGCGGGATGTCCTCGCCGGGGACGCCGGGAATCGCGCCCGACCAGCAGCCGGCGGCAAGCACCACCTGCCGCGAGTCGATCCGTTCCCCACTTTCGAGTCCCACGCCGGCGACCCGTCCGTTCTCGACCAGCAACGAGGCTCTGCTCCGATGGATCTGGACCCCGAGCCTGCTGCACGCCTGGAGCAGGGTTGGAATCATGGCGCGGGGGTCGACCTGGTGGTCCGACTCGACGAGCATGCCGCCGCGCACCGACGGGGCAAGCCCCGGCTCGAGGTCGCGCGTCTGGCGAGAGCTGAGCCGCTCCACCGGCAGGCCGAGCTGCCGGCGGAACTGGAACTGGCGCTCGAGCGCGGTCTGCTCGTCGCTGTCGACTGCCACGTGAAGCGTCCCGGTCTGGCGATAGCCGGCCGGCCGACCGGCATCGAGCTCGAGCTCGGCGATGAACGCGGGATATCGAGCGGCCGAGTCACGGTTGATCGCGACGACCGCCTCCTCGCCGAACTCGGCCTCTCCGATGGGAGCGATCATTCCCGCGGCGAAATGGGAGCTGCCCGACCCCGGATCCGGGTCGACCACGGCCACGTTGAGCCCGGCGCGCGCGGCTCGCCAGGCCACCGACAGACCGATGACTCCCCCGCCGATGACCGCTGCGTCCACGCGTCTCCTCCGATGCCTGGTCGAGTTTACGGGGACGGGTCGATTGCACCGATTCGGTCGAGGCGGTATCCGACGCCGAACACGGTGGTGATGCGGAAGGGGATCTGGGCGAATGGCTCGAACTTCTCACGGAGCCACCGGACATGCACGTCGACGGTCTTCGGGTCCCCGTAGAAGCGGTTGCCCCATACCGCAGCGATGATCGCCTGGCGCGAGAGCACCCTGCCGGGGTTGCGCAGCAGCAATGAGAGGAGATCGAACTCCTTGGGCGCGAGCCGGAGCTCCACGCTCTCGACGTGGATCGTTCGCGCGGCTCGGTCGATCCTGAAGCCGTCGAACTCCTCGATCTCCGGGACTCCGGCCGGCCGAGCGCTCATGTCCGATCGCCGGAGCAGCGCCGTGATCCGAGCCAACAGCTCATTGAACGAGAACGGCTTGGTGACATAGTCGTCGGCACCGAGCTGCAGCCCGACGACCTTGTCGACCTCGGTCCCCTTGGCGGTGAGCATCAGGATTGGCGTCCCTGACTCCTGGCGCAGCACACGGCAGACCTCGAGGCCGCTCAGCCCGGGCAGCATGATGTCCAGGAGGATCAGGTCGGGCCGCTCCGACCGGGCCTGGCTGAGCGCGTCGGGCCCATTAGCCGCTTCGATGACCTCGTAGCCCTCGCGCGCGAGGTTGTATCGAAGCGTCTCTCGGATGACATCCTCGTCCTCAACCACGAGAATGCGTTTGGCGACGGAAGGCGCCATCAACCGCAGCTTACCTGTTCGCTTCGGGAGGCGCCTCGGCGACGAGCCTATACTCGGGTTGGTGGAGGCGCTGGAAGTCGTCGAGCTCCTGTCCGGCTCGGGGAGCATCGAGGTGCTCCGGGCTGTCGGGTTGCTGCTCGACCCGGGCATCGTCGGACTCGACGCAGACGGAAAGGTGTTGCTGGCCAATGAGCCCGCACGCCGTCTGCTCGGCCTCCCGCTTGTCGAGGGCTCGGACTTCGTGGCCGGCGAGGTCGACTACCGCATCATCCGCCTCCTCGACGCCGCGCGCCGGAGCGGCCGAGTCGAGGAGCGTGCAATCACCTTGCACGACCGCGACTTCAACGCCCGTGCGATCGCGCTCAGCGGCGAGGTCTCGACATTGCTCATGGTGCGCGACGAAACGCGAGTCCACCATCTCGAACGAGTTCGGCGCGACTTTGTCAGTAACGTCTCGCATGAGCTGCGCACACCGATCACCGCGGTGCAGCTCATCGCCGAGACGCTGGCGAACGGAGGTCTCGAAGACCCCGGTGCCGCAGCCGACTTCGTGCGCCGCATCGGTCAGGAGGCAGCCCACATGGCGCAGATGGTCGAGGAGCTGCTCGAGCTCAGCACCATCGAGTCCGGGCTCCGGCCCATGGCCAGTGAGCGCGTCGCGATCTCTGCTCTCATGGGTAGCCTCGACCGCCTCCGTCCCCTGGCCGAGAGCAAGGGCGTCTCGCTCGAGATCAACGTCGCTGAGGGCACCCCCGACCTGACTGGCGACGCCTCGCACCTGGGCCAGGTCCTCCGCAATCTCGCGCATAACGCGATCAAGTTCACGCCATCGGGTGGGGTCATCTCGATCAGCGCCGCCCCCGGAGCCGCCGGCCTGGTGGTGCTTCGCTGCCGCGACACCGGGGTCGGGATCACGCCCGCCGATCTTCCCCGCATCTACGAGCGCTTCTGGAAAGCGGACAGCTCCCGGCAGCGCGACGGTGAGGGCTCCGGGCTCGGACTGGCCATCGTCCGCCACGTCGTGCAGGCGCACGGGGGCACTGTTTCGGTGACCTCCGAGCCTCGCCGCGGGACCGAGTTCCAGGTTGTGCTCCCGGCCGCCGCCGGCTCCTGAACGCTGCGTTTGCTCGACTTGCCGTCGCTCAACGGTGTTGGTTACCATTCGACGATAGTTACGACGTAGAAAGCTTCCTTGCAGGGGGAGGCCCATGGCGGAACGCGTTCTCGACATCGATGCGCCGCCGCCGATCGAGGCGCTTCCGGCGCTGCTCGATCGGCACACCGAGTTGCTCGACCACGGTCTTCGAAAGACGGCCCCCCGAACCAGGGGGCTGCTCCGGCAGATGTCCGCCTATCACCTCGGCTACACGGACGCGCAGGGCCGTCCTGCCAGCGACCCTGCGGGCAAGCGCATCCGCCCCGCCCTGGCGCTCTGGGCGTGCGAGTCGCTCGGAGGTGACCCGGCATGGGCGCTCCCCGCGGCTGTCGCGGTCGAGCTTATCCACAATTTCACACTGATCCACGACGACATCCAGGACGGGGACCAGCTCCGGCGCCATCGCCCCACCGTGTGGACGATCTGGGGAACCGAACAGGGGATCAACGCCGGCGACGGCATGTTCGCCAACGCCATGAGTGGGCTGCTCGCGCCGGGGCCGCGGCCCGGACGCCGAATGCGCGCGGCCCACCTGCTCAGCGCAGCCGTCGTTCAGGTGGTCGAGGGCCAGTGCCTCGACCTCTCCCTTGAGGGCCGGGCCGGCGCCGCCCAGGCGACCTACCTCCGATTGGTCACGATGAAGACCGGCGCGCTGATCGGCGCCGCCATGGCCGCGGGAGCAGTCCTTGCGGGCGCGCCTCGCGACGTTGCCCGGCGGTTCGACGCTGCCGGGAGACTGCTCGGTCTCGCGTTCCAGGTTCGCGACGACTGGCTGGGTACCTGGGGCGACCCGCAGGTCACCGGCAAGGGCCGGAGCGGCGACCTGCGCAGGCGCAAGCTCACGTACCCCGTGGTCGCGGCGTATGAGGTGTCGACGCCCGCACGGCGTCGCGAGCTGCGCCGGCTCTTCCGCGAACGCGAGCCGGGTGGCGAGTTCCGCCTGCGCGCGCTCCTCGACGATCTCGGTGGGCCGGCGCTCACCGCCGGGGTCCCGATGGTGCTGGCCCGCGACGCCATCGCAGCGCTCACCGGCCTGCCCGACGAGGCCTTCACCGACTTCGCGGATCTGGCGATCCATGTTGCTGAACGCAACCGCTGACGCGAGCACCGACACGAAGAGGGGATCGCGTACGGCCTCGCGCAAGGATGAGCACCTGCGCATCAACATCGACGAGGACGTCGCTGCCAAGGGCATCGAAAGCGGCTTTGACGACTGGCGTTTCGTGCACCGTGCGCTGCCGGAGATCGACCTCGACGACGTGACCGTGCGCAGCCACCTGCTCGGCAAGCACGTGGATGCCCCGCTGCTCATCTCCTGCATGACCGGCGGCACCGAGCAGGCGCAGGTGATCAACGAACGGCTCGCGCGCGTCGCGCAATCGCACGGCCTCGCCATGGGTCTGGGTTCCTGCCGAGTCCTGCTCGAACAGCCCGAGGTCCTGCCCACGTTCGACGTCCGCCCGCTGGCACCCGACGTGCCCCTGCTGGCCAACCTCGGGGCGGTGCAGCTCAACCTCGGCGTCGGCACCGAGGAATGCCGTCATCTGCTCCGCATCCTGCGGGCCGACGCGCTCGTGCTTCACCTGAACCCGCTCCAGGAGGCGCTGCAGACCTCAGGCAACACCACCTTCGGTGGGCTGCTGGCGCGGATCGCGTCGCTCTGCGCGGGCCTGGGTGCGCCGGTGATCGTCAAGGAGGTCGGCTGGGGGATCGCCGACGACCTTGTTACCCGGCTTTTCGACGCCGGCGTCGCGGCCGTCGACGTGGCGGGTGCCGGTGGGACGTCCTGGAGCGAGGTGGAACGCCATCGCATGACCGACTCTGTCCGCGCGCGTGTCGCCGCGTCCTTCGCGGGATGGGGAATCCCGACCACCGAAGCACTGATCCGTGCGCGCGGTGCTGCGCCAAATGGCGTGCTGATCGCCAGCGGCGGGGTGCGCAACGGCATCGACGTCGCCAAGGCGCTGACGTTCGGCGCGGATTCGGTCGGTATCGCGGGACCGCTCGTGCGCGCGGCCGCCGGCGGCGACGACGCACTCGAGGAGACCGTCAGCGTGATCCTCGACGAGTTGCGTCTCGCCATGTTCTGCGTCGGCGCATCGAGAGTCGCCGATCTGCATCGTGACGCCAGCCTTGTCCGCTGCGATGGGCGAGCCCTCTGATGGCCCAGGCCACGGTGTTGCTCGAGGCAGCCGATGCGTACTGCCGCCGGCTCGTACGCCATTACGAGAATTTCACCGTCGCCTCGCGGCTGTCGCCGCGTGGGCTGCGTCGCGACCTCACCAGGGTATATGCGTTCTGCCGCTTCACCGACGACCTCGGTGACGAGAGCGGCGACCGCGCTGTCGCGATACGACGCCTGCGCCGCTGGCTCGACGAGACACGCGAAAGCTTCGACTACGACGAGCGGACCCATCCCGTGCTGGTGGCCTTGAGTGACACAGTCCGCCGTTTCCAGCTTGACGCGCAGCCCTTCATCGATCTGATCGACGCCAACATGCAGGACCAGCGTGTCGACACCTACGAGGACTGGGCAGCATTGCGCGGGTACTGCACGCACTCGGCCGCTCCGGTGGGCCGGATCGTGCTCCGCCTCTTCGCGATTCGCGATCCTGCGGCCGTGGCGCTGAGCGACGACGTGTGCATCGGGCTGCAGCTCGCCAACTTCGCGCAGGACGTATCGGTCGACAAGCGTCTCGGCCGCACCTACCTCCTCCAGAGCGACATTCGCGAGCTCGGGATCGAAGGAGCGACCCGCTCGATGTGCGAGCGAGCACGGTCCCTGCTTGCATCAGGCATTGCCCTGGAAGCGCTCGCTCCACTGCGGCTGCGCGTCCAACTCGCGCTGTACCGGCTCGGCGGCGAGGCCATCCTCGATGCGATCGCTGCGACCGGGTATCGCACTGCAACGCAGCGCCCCACCGTCGACCGCGCAGGGCGCCTGCGCATCGTCGCCGGGGCCTTCGCAGCAACGACGGTGCCAAGCCTTCAACTCTTTGGCACAAGGCGTACCAGGCTCGATGGGGGAGGCGGACGATCAGCGAATTTGGGAGCGAGCGAGGAGCGCGACAATATGCTGGCGCGACGATGGAGCGGACAAGCTGAGCACATCGTCCACCTCCCCCCTCGAGCCGCACCACAGAGCGCTGTCGCCGTGCCGGTGCAACCGGTGAGCGAACGGCATGCTTGACACACCGACGACGTCCGACGTGCGTGCGCTCGAGCGCTACTGCGAGGACATGGCGCGCCGCGAGGCCGCCAACTTCTACTGGGGATTCATCGCGCTCCCACGCCAGCAGCGCACATCGATCTACGCGCTCTATGACTTTGCACGCCAGGTGGACGACGATGCCGACCTCGACGGCCGGGCGTCGCGCGATGAGCGCCTCGAGCATCATCGGCGCCGCCTGCGCGACACGCGCCCCGGCGACAGCACCGACCCCGTCATGGGGTTGCTCGCGATCGCCATGCGGCGCCACGCGATTCCGCTCGCCGAGCTGGACATGCTCATCGATGGTGTGGCCATGGACCTCACGACAACCCGGTACGAGACGTGGGACGAGCTGCGCGCATATGCCAACCTGGTCGCGTCGGTCGTTGGACGGATGTGTGTCCGCATCTTCGGGTTCCGCGACCCGATCGCGTTGACCCGCGCCGATGATCTGGGGGTCGCGCTGCAGCTGATCAACATCCTGCGCGACGTGCAGGAGGACGCCAGCCGCGGGCGCATCTACCTGCCGCTCCGCGAGCTCAGCGAGTTCGGCATCACCGAGCGCGACATTCTCGACGGCCGCATCGCCCCGGGCTGGCACGCATTCATGGCGATGCAGATATCGCGTGCGCGCCAGCTGCACGCGTCCGGCATTCGCGTCACCGAGTCGATCCCCAAGCAGCCGGCGGTCTGTGTGCGCACCATGGCGGGCATCTACCTCGGGATCCTCGATCGCATCGAGGCCGCACCGGAGCTGCCGCTGCGCGGACGTGCACGTCTCTCGAAGGCGGCGAAGCTCGGCGTGATGGCTCGCTCGTGGCTGGCGGCGGTATGAGCCGGCAACCACGCGTCGCCGTCGTCGGCGCGGGGCTCGCAGGCCTCACCGCGGGGCTCGCACTCGCCAAGCGCGGCTGGCACGTCGACCTCTACGAGCGCTCCCGCCTGCTCGGTGGCAAGGCAACGTCGTTCGAGGTGGAAGGCCAGGAGGTCGACTGCGGGCAGCACGTGGTGCTGGCCTGCTGCACCGCGACGCTCGAGCTGGTCGATGAGCTCCGGCTGCGCGATGCCCTGTACGTACAACCGCGATTCGAGGTCACCGTCCTTTCGCGCACACGCCCCCCGGCGCACCTGCGTGCATCGGCGCTGCCCGCTCCGCTCCACCTCATGGCCGGTTTCGCGCGCTATCCGCACCTGAGCACGCTCGATCGCATCCAGGTGGGGCGCGCCCTGGTGGCGGCACGTGGCGACATGCATGCGAAGGGCGACATGGCTGCGTGGTTGCGCCGGCATCACCAGGGCAGCCGAGCACTCCGCGCGTTCTGGGAGCCGTTCCTGGTACCGGCGCTCAATGCCCCCCTGGACCGCGTGTCCGCGGAGATGGGACTGTTTGTCATCCGGACGGCCTTTCTCGGCGATCGTGACGCCGCGCGGATCGCGTATCTGCGCGTGCCGCTCGCCAGGCTCGCCGAGGCCGCTGCGGCACGGCTCGACGGCGTGCATCTCCGCCAGGCGGTTGTCGGTCTTCATCGCGATGGCAACCGCGTCACCGGGGTGAAGCTGAGTGGCGGCGCGGGCGCGGCATGCGATGCGTGCGTCCTCGCGGTACCGCCTCGCCGGCTCAACTCGATCCTCGAGGACGCACCCGACGTGCGCATCGACGGCCTGGAGGCGTTCGAACCGATGCCGATCGTCGACGTGCACCTCTGGTACGACCGGCCTGTGCTCGGCTGCGACTTTGCAGCCCTGCTCGATTCGCCGGTGCAGTGGGTGTTCGAGAAATCGCCCGGATACGTCTGCTGCAGCATGAGCGCGGCCGACGACCTCGTCCAGCGGCCGGAGCGAGAGCTCGTCGACCTCTGTCGCAACGAGCTCGCCGCCGTGCTCCCCCAGGCCGCGCGGGCGCAGCTGCTGCGTGGAGCGGCGACTCGCGATCCCGACGCGACATTCATCCCCGCATCGGGTATGCGCCGCCCCGGTCCGAGCACGGCGCTTTCCAACCTCGTGATCGCCGGTGCCTGGACCGACACGGGCTGGCCGGCAACCATCGAGTCCGCCGTCCGCAGTGGCAGCGCGGCGGCACTCACCCTTTTCAGCAACGCCGCGGGCCGGCAGACGGCGCAGATGACCAGCGGGGCCGGTGCGCCGACGGAGATGGCCCATGCAGTCTGAGGCGCTGCGCTCAGCGGTCGACTGGCTGCTCGAGCATCAGGACTCCGCGGGCTGGTGGAGCGGCGAGCTCGAGACCAACGTCACCATGACCGCCGAGCACGTGCTGCTGCTTCGCTTTCTCGGTGTCGCGCACGACGACATTCGCGACGGCGCGATTCGCCACATGCTCGGTACGCAGCGCAAAGACGGCACGTGGGCGCTGTACCACGACGGCCCCGGCGACCTCAGCACGACCATCGAGGCGTACGTCGCGTTGCGCGTGCTCGGTGTCGACGCGAAGAAGCCAGAGATGCAGGCGGCGCTGCGCATGATCGTCGACCAGGGCGGCCTCGTCGAAGCGCGCGTCTTCACCAAGATCTGGCTCGCGCTCTTCGGCATCTACCCGTGGGACGGCGTGCCCAGCATGCCGCCCGAGCTGGTGCGACTGCCGTCGTGGGCGCCGCTCAACCTCTACGAATTCGCCTGCTGGGCGCGCGGCACCGTCGCACCACTGCTCATCGTCATCTCGCGCCGTCCAGTGCGCGACCTCGGCGTCGATGTCGGCGAGGTCATCGTTCCCGGCAGTGCACGTCGCATGCACCGCGTCGCCGGGTCCGGGGTCTTCCTCTGGCTCGACCACCTGCTCAAGCTCTACGAGCGGCTTCCGCGCCAACCGGGACGCGCATCCTCGCGCGCCAAGCTCGTCGAGTGGATCACCGAACGCCAGGAGGCGGACGGCGGATGGGGCGGGATCCAACCACCGTGGGTCTATTCGCTGATCGCGCTGAATCTCGAAGGCATGTCCCTCGATCACCCGGTGATGCGGCGCGGCCTCGAAGGCTTCCGCCGCTTCAGCATCGACGACGAGGACGGATTCCGCCTCCTTGCATGCATGTCGCCCGTGTGGGACACGGCATGGGCGATGCTCGCGCTGCGCAAGGCGGGGATCCCGCGCGAGCATCCTGCGCTGCGGCGAGCGGTGGACTGGTTGCTCGCGGAACAGATCACGGGCGGGGGAGACTGGCAGGTCAAGGTGCCGCTCCGAGGCTGCGGCGGGTGGGCGTTCGAGTTCGACAACGACATCTATCCCGACGTCGACGACACCGCCGTGGTGGTTCTCGCACTTCTCGAGTCCGCGGAGCCCGAAACCGTGTCGAATGCGGTCACCGACGCCGTCCGTTGGTGCCGGGCGATGCGCTCTCGCAACGGTGCGTGGGCCGCGTTCGACAAGGACAACACCCGCGCGCTGGTGTACAAGCTTCCGTTCGCGGATTTCGGGGCCATGCTCGATCCGCCCTCTGAGGATGTCACCGCGCACGTGATCGAGATGCTCGCGGCGGTGGGATGCGACACTGATGACCCGGACATCCCGCAGGCGCTGGCGTATCTGCGTGCCGAGCAGCGCCCGTGGGGGTCGTGGTACGGCCGCTGGGGCGTCAACCACATCTACGGCACGTGGTGCGTGGTGAGTGCGTTGGTCGCGCTGCACGCCGGCGATGACATGGTGCGCAACGCCGCTGCCTGGATGCGCCGAGTCCAGAACCCGGATGGCGGATGGGGCGAGACGTGCCATTCCTATGTCGACGAGTCGTTCGCAGGTGTCGGCACGAGCACTCCGTCGCAAACCGCATGGGCGATGCTTACGCTGCAGCTCGCGGGGCTCGGTGATGATCCCGCCTGCGCACGCGGCCAGGCATTTCTCATCGCACGTCAGCGCGACGGCACGTGGGATGAGCCCGAGCACACCGGCACCGGGTTCCCCGGCGACTTCTACATCAACTACCACCTCTACCGGCACGTGTTTCCGACCCTGGCGCTCGCCGGCGGCGAGTCATCAGAGCGCGGGCAGCGTGTCATCGAGCGCGAGCTCGTCGCCCACAGATAAGCCACGAGAACAAGGAGAGAGCCATGGCGGTGCCACTGCGACAGGCGATGCGAGTAGGGAGCTATGTGGCGAAGCAACGGCTGCGCCGCAACGAGAAGTTCGCGCTGGTGCTGCAGCTCGAACCGCTGTATCAGTGCAATCTCGCGTGTGCTGGCTGCGGCAAGATCCAGCACGAGGACCCGATCCTCCAGCGACGGCTCACGGTGCAGCAGTGCATCGACGCCGTTGAGGAGTGTGAGGCGCCGATGGTGTCGATCGCCGGCGGCGAACCGCTGGTGCACAAGGAGATCGACCAGATCGTCGCCGCGCTCGTCGCGCGCAAGCGTTACGTGTACCTCTGCACCAATGCGCTCCTGCTCGAGAAGAAGCTGCACCTCTTCACACCCTCGCCGTACTTCTCGTTCTCGGTCCACATCGACGGGCTGCGCGAGCGCCACGACGAGTCGGTCTGCCGTACCGGCGTGTTCGACAAGGCGATCGCCGCCATCGCGGCTGCCAAGGCGGCGGGTTTCCGTGTCACCACCAACACGACGTTCTTCGACCAGGACGACGCCAGGTCGATCCGCGGCGTGCTCGACTTCCTCAACGATGAGGTGCACGTCGACAGCATGCAGATCTCGCCGGGCTACGCCTACGAGAAGGCTCCCGACCAGGACCACTGGCTCAATGTCGAGCGCACCCACGCCATCTTCCGCGACGCCTTTGCCGACGGGCGACGCAAGAAGTGGAGGCTCAACCACTCGCCGCTGTTCCTCGACTTCCTCGAGGGTAAGGTGGACTTCAGCTGCACTGCATGGGGAATCCCGAGCTACTCGGTGCTGGGCTGGCAGCGCCCCTGCTATCTCATGGCCGACGGCTACGCGTCGTCGTACCACGAGCTGCTCGAGACCACCGAGTGGGAGAAGTACGGCCGGGGTCGCGATGAGCGTTGCTCGAACTGCATGGCGCACTGCGGCTACGAGCCGACCGCCGTTGTCGCGACGTCAGCGTCGTTGCGCGAGTCGATCCGTGCAGCCAGCGACAGCCTCCGGCCCCGTGGTACCAAGCACGATCTGAACTGAGGTGAACGCGGCGCACGCAGCGCCCGGCGAGGGTGACGTGTTTCTCACCGGAGCGTCGGGGTTCGTTGGCGCGCACGTGCTCGCGGCGCTGCTCGCCCGCGGGTACCGGGTCCGTGCCCTCGTACGCGGACCGTTGGACGCATCGCCGGGCGTCGAACGCGTCACCGGTGACCTGCGCGCGCCCGGCGCGTTGATCCCCGTCCTCCGGGAGTGCCGGTACGTCATCCACACCGCCGCGCTGTATTCCTTTGCGCCGCGCGACCGCGCCGCGATCGCGGCGGTGAATGTGCGGGGGACGTCGGGCATCCTCGAGGCTGCGCGCATCGCCGGAGTGGAACGCTGCGTGGTGACGTCGAGCTCGGCCGCCCTGCGGCCGGCGCCGGCCTCGCACCCCGCGACCGAGAGCGACTGGGCGAGCGGTGATCACCACGGCTGGTCGTACCACGCCTCCAAGCTCGCCGGGGAACGTTCGGCACTGCGCGCGCCGCTCGCGGTGACCACGGTCCTGCCGACTGCCCCGGTCGGTCCCGGCGATCACCGCCCGACGCCGACCGGCAAGATCATCGTCGACCGGATGCGCGGGCGCATGCCTGCGACCCTCGGTGGTGGCATGAATGTCGTCGCGGTGGAGGATGTCGCCGCAGCGCACGTCCTCGCGCTGGAACGCGGCACTGCCGGCGAGCGCTACATCGCGGGGGGTGTGAACCTGACACTCGCGGAGCTGTGGCGCTTGATCGCACGAGCTGCAGGCAGACCCGAGCGAACGGTCCGGCTCCCCTACGCCCTCGCTGCGGTGGCGGCGCGCGCCGATGCGGTTCGCGTCTGGGCGACCGGCGGGGCGCCTGCCATCCCGCTCGAGGGCGTGCGCATGGGCCGGCTCACCATGTACTCATCCAGCGAGAAGGCGACCAATGAGCTCGGCTACCGGCCGTCGAGCGCCGCCGACGCAATCGGGCGTGCCGTGCGCTGGTATCGCGAGCACGGCTATGCCGCCTGAGGCCCCGGTCCATGCCATCTGCGCGATGGGCGTGGAGGCGTGGGGGGTACGCCGCCGAGCCCCCAACCTCCGCGTCGTCCGGGTCGGTATCGGAGGGCGGCCGCCGGTCGGGCTACAGGGAATCGTGATCAGCGCCGGGCTCTGTGGGGGCCTGCTTCCAGAGCAGACCCCGGGGACGGTGGTGATCCCCACCCAGGTGGTTGACGAGCGCGGAGTGACTCATGCCTGTGATCCGGGGGTGGTCTCGGCCCTGGAGAAGGCCGCCCATTACCTGCGCCTCCCGGTGACCGGCGGGTCGCTCATCTCGACGTCTGGCATGGTGACCGGCCCCAAGCGCGCGACGTGGGCAGGTCGTGGTCACGTCGCAGTGGACATGGAGTCCGCCGCGGCTGCGGAGTCGGCGCAGCGTTTCGCGGTGCTCCGGGTGATCCTCGACACGCCGTCGCGCGAGCTCTCGGCCGCATGGGCGGAGCCGGCACGAGCGATCCGGCAGCCGGCGAACTGGAGCGATGCGATCTGGCTCGGCGTCCACGCGCCGCACTACGCACTCCGGGTCGGCGCGGTGCTAGAGGCGGCCTTCCTCGGCAATATCGACCCCGAGGTATAGCTGCACCGCTCCGCGAAGCATCTGCGCGACACCAGGGACGTCGAAGTCCGTCGCCATCTGATGCAGCGCCGCACGCTGGGCATGGAGCGCGGCCTCGACGATCCGGCAGCCCGCCTCGCTGAGACCGACCCGGACCATGCGCCGGTCGGGAGCGCATCGAAGGGTGCGCACCAGCCCACGCCCCTTGAGCTCGTGAACCATCAGCGAGACGCGTGCCTCCGGAGCCTGGATGAGCTCGGCGAGGTCCCCCTGCACGCACCCTTCGGTTCCAGCGGCGCCGGCCTCAAGGAGCAGGTGGTACTGGAGCGGGCTCAGGTCGTGCAGCGCGAGCGATCGATTGATCTGGATCATCGCCTGCCGGAAGCCGCGGCGGAACATCGCGGCGAGGCGCAGGTCGTCGATCGTGGCGTCCTGGAAGAAGTCGTGGGTTTGGGCTTCAGGCTCTGCTTTCGCTGCTAACGTCACGCTTTCGACTTTACAGGGATGAGAAGGGTCAACTGGGGCCTCCAGTACGTTGCGCAGCAAATGTTTGTTTGCAAACGGTAAAAAACAGTGAAGCCGCCGTGAGCCGGTTCCATCTCCTCAGCCGGGCGTTGTCAGGATGCTCGCCCAGGGGCCACATCTGAGGGGGTTGCCAGCCAGGGGGATGGGTGCCTAAGGGGGGCGGGCCCCAACGGCCGGGGAGCGCAGCCCGCGCAGAGCGGGCTACGTCTCTTCTCTCCCCTCCCGAAAAGCAGGCTGGCTCACGCGCTCAGGACCGCGCCTGCTCCAGGATCTGATGCCCGAGCGCGCGGAGCGCATGAACATATTTGGGCGTGCTGTCGGGTTCCCCGACCCCGGCCGCGCGGAGTCGCGACATCACCGCGTCGATCAGCGCTGCATCGGCGTCGAAGAGTTCGACCTCGACCTCTCGAAAGGTCTCGACGGTGGTATCGCCGGACCGGACGGCAACCCGGTCGTCAGCGACCTCGGCCCGTCGCGTGTCGCCGGCGACGAGGTCGACCGTGTGCCGGTCGGTCACGAGCTGCGCGACGGGTTGGAGCGCGACGTCCCCGACCACTCCGCGGATCACATCGATGGCTACGGCGGGCGGCTGCTCGGGCGACCCCGGAAAGTTGGTCTCCTCGCGTGAAACCGCGTCCCCCACCATGCGAGCACCGGCCTTGAGGGTCCACTTTCCCTCTTCGCCGGGAGCGCTCCGGTAACGCAGACCGAGCTTGGCGCGAAGCAGGACCAGGTCGTCCGTGTCCCAGTACGTCGCCGACAGCTCCACGTTCCCACGCTCCACGGCGCGAGTGCCGTCGACCACACCATCGAGATCCGGAAGCACGAACTCCGCGCTGACAGGGATCTTGATCTCGCGCTCTTCAGGCATCGTCGTCACTGTATGCGCCTCGCGTGCCTGTCTGATCTTCCGCCCACTCCTTGCTGCGCCGGGGCGGGCGGAGGGGACCCCGAGCTCCGGCCTCAAACCGGACTATTCGGCCTCCGCCCGGGGTCCCCTCCGCCTCCGCTGAGTCTCGAACGCGGCGTCAGCCGAGTCTCGATGCTCCGCTTACAGGAACTCCTCGAAATCGGGCCACGCAGCGACCATCTGCGGGCGGAGCTCCTCCGCGTGCATCCAGGTCAACGCGCAGCGATGGATCGAGTTGATCGCTGAGTGACGCTACGCAGCACGAGGATGGCGATGGCAGCGAGCAGGGCGCCGATCACAGGACCGATGAGCCAGGCGGGCGACCAGAAGGTGCAGTGCACGAGACAACTGCCGCCTCCGCCGGGACACACAAAGGACGACGGGGCGCTGTCGCTGTAACAAACCCCGCGCGCCGTGCCAAGGACGGCGGCGATCAGGAGGGCGATTACCGCACCGATCGCCGCAAAGACTGGCCACCATCGCATCCATCGACCCTACCAGTGGGGAAGAACAACGCTCGAAGGCGGACGATCTTGTCACCGCCACGTTGAACCCCCCGTCGAGACTCAGTCAAGGGCGGAAGGGACCCCGGCGGAGGCTGAATAGTCCGGTTTGAAGCCGGAGCCGGGGTCCCCTCCGCCCGCCCTCGGCCTCAGGTGATCGCCTCGAACAGCTGAGAGCGACGAATACACTCACGTCGATGACTGAGGTCCTGCGGGCCGTGGCGCTCGTGGGTGGAGCGGCCTTGGTTCTGCTCATGCTGGCTGACGCGATCGGGACGCTGATCGTGACCCGGGGAGGTGCCGCGGCGTGGCGTCCGACCAGGCTCTGGTACGTGGCAACATGGGGCTGCGCTCGGACCGCGGCGGCGCGTCTCCCCTCGCGAGGCGGGGATTTCGTCTTGAACGTCTACCCGGCGCTCTCCCTGCTGGGGCTCCTTGTTCTCTGGCTCGTCGGTCTGGCGATCGGGTGGACGTCAGTGTACTGGGGCCTCGCCGAGCGCATCGGCAGTCAGGGGGACTGGGTGAACCTCGCGTACTACGCGGGCACCTCATTGCTCACACCGGCATTTGGCGTTGCGAGCGGACAGCTCGTGCGCTTCCTCTCATTGATCGAAACCCTGAGTGGCTTGGGCACCATCGCGTTGCTTATCTCGTACCTCCCGGCCCTCTACGGAGCGTACAGCCGCCGCGAGGTGCGTCTTTTGACTCTCGATGACCCAATCGGCGGACGGCTCACTCCGCTCCGAGTGATCGCCCTGCACGCAAGCGACGGAAGTCTCGACCTTTTCAATCGCTTCTGCTCCGACTGGGAGATGTGGACGGCTGAGGTGCTCGAGAGCCACACCTCCTACCCGATGCTTGCGCTCTTCAGGTCGCAGCATCCGGGTCAATCGTGGATCACGGCACTCGGCGTGGTCACCGACGCGGCCACCCTGGCGTGTGCGGCAATCGTCGGCGCCGAGGTTCGCGAGCCGTATTTCCTGTATCGCCGAGGCCGGCGCGCGGTGGGCGACATCGCGGACGCGCTGCACATCCCCGAAGAGACGGCCGACATCTCCTCACTGACGCGGGAGAACGTCGAGATCGCGTGGGACGGCCTCAGCAAGCTCGGACTGGAACTGCGCGACAAGGACGAGACGTGGCAGCGCCTTCAGGAGTTGCGCGATCCCTACGGCAACCGGCTCCAACAACTCATCGACTACACGCTCGCACCCCACGGATTCTGGGGTCACTCGGCGGAGGCGACGGTCGTCGAGGAGGTGGCGAAGGCGACGGCCGAGGCGCGATTCCGGGCGCGCCGTCGCGCAAACCGCGCCTCATTGCCGAGCTGATCTACCCTTCGAGAAACTCCTCGAATCCGGGCCAGGCCGCGACCATCTGCTGGCGGAGTTCATCTGACAGCGGCAGATACGTGCCGGTCGCCTCGGCAACGATGCCGCCGTCGGGGAGCAGGACGCGTCCCTCGGTGTGGAGCGCGCGGCGCATGAGTCGCGTGATGCGGCCCTCGACGCGCAGCCGGGTTCCGATTGGAGCGGCTCGCCGGAAGCGCACCTCGAGGCGCCCGGTCACCACCCAGTGACGGTGCAATGCGGAGCAGCGGCCCATCACATCGTCGAGCACCGCGCTGATGATTCCGCCGTGCGCAAAGCCGGGGAATCCGGCATGGTCGTCACCCGGGGTCCAGTGCGTGAAGACAAGCGAACCGTCGAGCTCGTACTGCAGATGCAGGCCCGACGGGTTGCGCAACCCGTGCACCCAGTTCTGCTGGAACTCGCTGCGGTCATTGAGCCAGGCGGGATCGATATCGTGGTTGATCACGGCGCCGTGAGACGTTCGAGGCCACCGAGATACGCGCGCAGTGGCTCCGGAATCTCGACGGTGCCGTCGTCGTGCTGATACGTCTCGAGGATCGCGTCGAAGGTACGCGGCACGCCGAGTGCGCTGCCGTTCAGCGTGTGCACGTGGCGCGGTTTCTCACCGGGAGCGGGACGGTAGCGGATGTTGGCTCGTCGCGCCTGGAAGTCCGCGAACACCGAGCATGAGGACACCTCGAGCCACTGCCGCAGTCCCGGCGCCCACACCTCGACGTCGTACTTCTTCCACTGCGCAAACCCGAGGTCACCGGTGCACATGAGCAGCACGCGATAGTGCAGCCCGAGGCGTTGCAGGACGTGCTCAGCATGCGAGGTGATCAGCTCGAGCTCGTCCAACGACGTCTCCGGCGTGGTGAACCGGACCATCTCCACCTTCTCGAACTGATGCAGTCGGATGTACCCGCGCGTGTCCTTTCCCGCAGCGCCTGCCTCTCGACGCCAGCACGGCGTGAGCGCGACGTGCGTTATCGGGAGTTGCGCGGCCTCGAGAATCTCACCGGAGTAGAGATTGGTCACGGGCACCTCGGCGGTCGGAATCAGGAAGAGACCGTCGTCAGCGTGGTACGCCTCGTCCTCGAACTTGGGCAGCTGCGCAGTGCCGATCATCGCCTCGCGGCGCACCAGGAATGGCGGTGCGATCTCCGTGTAGCCGTGCTCGCGCGCGACGTCGAGCATGAACGACGTCAGCGCGCGCTGAAGGCGCGCACCATCACCGCGCAGGACGACGAAGCGGGAGCCACTGATCTTCACCGCGCGTTCGAAATCGAAGACGCCAAGACGCTCGCCGATCTCGTAGTGCGGCAATGGATCGAAGCCAAAGCTCGGTGGCTCACCCCATGTGCGCGCCACCACGTTGTCCTCGGGCCCGGCGCCGTCGGGAACAGTTTCGTGGGGCGGATTGGGGATCTCGAGGAGCAATGCGTCGACGCGCTGCTCAAGCTCCGCAAGACTCGCCTCACCGTCCTGGATGCGCTGCTTGAGCGCTGTCAACGCAACCAGCTGTTCGTCGGACGGCTTCCCCCGCACATTCGCGGAGGCAGCACGCTGCTCGGCTCGAGCCTGCTCGACCTCGGTGCGCAGAGTTCGGGCCTCGGCGTCGACTGCGAGCAACTCGTCGATCGGCGCGGTCTCCCCCTTTCGGCGTGCGCCGTCACGAATGGCATCAGGCTCGTCGCGGATGCGCTGGATCGGCAGCATCAGGCGTCCCCTGCGCGGTGCTGCGGACGCATCGTCGGGAACAACAGGACGTCGCGAATCGTCGGCGAATCGGTGAGGAGCATCACCAGGCGGTCGACGCCGACACCGAGACCGCCTGCGGGTGGCATCCCGACTTCGATCGCCTCGAGAAAGTCCTCGTCGATGGGCGGGATCTCCGAGTCGCCCGCGGCGCGCAGACGCGCCTGCTCCTCGAAGCGCGCGCGCTGGTCGATCGGATCGTTGAGCTCGCTGAACGCATTGGCGAGCTCACGGCCGGCGACGATCAGCTCGAATCGCTCGACGAAGCGCGGATCGTCGCGCCGCCGCCGGGCGAGCGGACTCACCTCTGCCGGGTAGTCGAGCACGAAGGTCGGATCCCAGAGCTCGCCCTCAACTCGCTGCTCGTAGATCTCGAGCAACACGGCGCCAGGCCCGACATCGGGTGACACCTCGACGCCGAGCTTCGCAGCCGCCTCGTGCATCGCGTCCCACGACGCGAGCGCGTCGACGCCGGTGTACTCCCGCACGAGGTCGACCATCGTCGCCGTGCGATAGGGCGGGCGGAGGTCGAGCGAGCGGCCGAACGCGGTGCGCAGCAGTGGATCCTCGCACGGCGCGCTGCCGCCCTCCGCTTCCTCGGCGACCTGCGGTCCTGCGGCATTGGCGGCGGCGGTGATCAAAGACTCGGTGAGCTCACGCATGTCGTCGTACGTCGCATACGCCTGGTACGCCTCGAGCATCGTGAACTCCGGATTGTGCCGGGGCGACAGCCCTTCGTTGCGAAACACGCGGCCGATCTCGTAGACGCGCGCATAGCCGCCGACGATCAGCCGCTTGAGATGCAGCTCGATGGCGATCCGCAGGTACACATCGGTGTGCAGCGCGTTCCAGTGCGTCTCGAAGGGGAGCGCGTGGCCGCCTCCCGGGATCGGCTGCAGGATCGGTGTCTCGACCTCGACAAAGCCGCGCTGATCCAGGGTGGCGCGCAACGCGCGAATCATCCGGGTCCGGGTGGCGAAGTGGCGGCGCTGCGACGCATTGCTGAGCAGATCGAGATACCGCTTCCGGTATCGCGTCTCCTGGTCCTGGAGGCCGTGGAACTTCTCCGGCGGCGCGTGCAGTGCCTTGACGAGCAACGTCACCGTGTCGACCAGCACCGTTGGTTCACCCCGGCGCGTGCGCGTGATCGGACCGCTGATGCCGATGATGTCGCCGAGGTCGAGCATTGCAACCATCGCGTGGGCGCCTCCGGTGCGATCGGCGCGAAACCACGCCTGCAGGCGGCCTGACTCGTCCTCGACATGCGCGAACGCTGCACCACCCAGGTCGCGGAGCTGCATGATCCGGCCTGCCACGGCAACCACCGGCCGGTCGGCTGCGTCGGTGTCTGCGCCTGGGTGCTCGGCTTCGTATGCGTTGAGGAGCAGGCGCGCCTGCTCCATGGTCGCGCTCGGCGTGAAATCGACTCCGTACGACGGAATCCCACGCGCGGCGAGCTCGTCGACCTTGCGTCGGCGCTCAGCAAAGAGATCGTCGGATGGCATGCGGCCTATCTTCCCCGGCCGGGCTCGCCGCATGCGCGTGACGCGCCGCGCAGCGCCCTAGTTGATCTTGACGATCTTGATCTGCCGGGAACCACCGGGGCTGACCACGTCCACCGTGTCACCAACGCTGTGACCCAGCAACGCCTTGCCCACCGGCGACTCCATCGAGATTCGGCCCTCAGCGACATCAACCTCGGCGGGACCGACAATGGTCAGCGTCTGCTTGCCGAAGTCGTCCTTGACGTCGACCGTGGTCCCGACGCTGACGATGCCGCTCTCGCTCCCCTCTTCGATGATGACAGCGTTGCGGAGCATGTTCTCGACAACGAGGATGCGTCCTTCAAGCATGCCCTGCTCGTTCTTCGCCTCGTCGTATTCGGCGTTCTCGGAGATGTCGCCGAAGTCCTTGGCGTACTTGATGCGCTCGGCCACCTCGGAGCGACGAACGGTGCGCAGTTCTTCCAATTCGTGCTCAAGCTTGACGAGACCGTCTCGCGTCAGCAACACAGGTTTGTCCATTCAATTCCCTGGTAATACGTAAATGTTGGCGGGGTGTCCACCCACCTCCGCTCTGCGGAGCCCGGAGTATAGGCGAGCAACATCCAACGGGGCGTAACAACTTGTCGTTATTCCTTGACGGAATTGGCTCTTGTTCATATGATCCGCAGCGAGGTCGCCTTAGAGGATCTCTATCACTGCCCCCCCTCTCGGGGCGTCTCTGGCTTTCAGAGGCGCCCTTCTTTTTTGTCCTCCTTCAGCCATCGCCGCTGACGAACGCCGGCCTGAACCATCCTTCCGGGTGCGGACCGGCGGCGAGCGCGCGGTCGAGCAATGCATCGAGACGGTCACGCGTGTCCATGGTCTGGACCTCCGCTCGAAGCCGCGCAGCTCCTGCGCAGCCGCGGATGGTCCAGGCAACGTACTTGCGGCCGATGCGGAGCGCGCGCGTCTCCCCGTGGTATGCGCAGAGCAGGTCGAGGTGCCGTCGCGCCAGAGCGATCCGGTCGGCGAAGTCGAGATCGGGAAGCCGGGTCCCGGTCGCCAGACGGTGGACGGCCTGGCGGACGAACCAGAAGTTGCCGAGCATCCCCCGGGCGATCACGACCCCGTCGACCACCCCCGACTGGATCCGCAGCGCCAGGGTGTCGACGTCCTCGACGTCGCCACTGCCGAAGACGGGGACGCTGACCGCCTCTTTGACCCGGGCGATCTCGGCCCAATCGGCGGTGCCCTCGTACTTCTGGCACCGGGTCCGGCCGTGGACGGTGACCGCCGCCACGCCGGCGTCCTGCAGCGCGCGAGCGAGCTCGGGCGCATTGATCGTGGACGCGTCCCACCCGAGGCGCATCTTCACGGTGACCGGGACCGAGACCGCGTCGACCATCGCCGCCACCACCCGGGCGGTCGCGCTCAGGTCGCGGGCAAGGGCGGCGCCGCTCCCCCGGCTCACCACCTTGGGAACCGGGCAGCCGAGGTTGACGTCCACGAGCACGGCGCCGCGCTCGACGCAGACCTGGGCGGCGTCGGCCATCATC
>Ga0182024_10004606_pt1 | contig 31571 bp, 21 predicted proteins | sample P32metaG_FD_120480 | JGI IMG/M metagenome (GOLD analysis project Ga0182024, IMG submission 120480) | Permafrost microbial communities from Stordalen Mire, Sweden - P3-2 metaG (Illumina Assembly) | ecosystem: Environmental > Terrestrial > Soil > Wetlands > Permafrost | place: Sweden: Stordalen...
CGGATCGATTTGGAAGCCTCAGATGAATGGACGGCCCAACTGCACGCAGAGATGCGTGATGATTCCGTCTACAGCCAGCAAAGATTAGCTGACCGACCGGGGAACATGCCGAGAATTTCGAAGGGCTGATTCGGTTTCTGATTCGCTAACGAAAATTGGTCTCTTTATGAATTTTTTATGCCCTGGACTTAGACTTGAGGATCTACAAGTTCCCGGCCACCCCCGGGAACAAATTCACCACCCCAGGGAGGGCAGCATCTATCCCAGATGCCTGCCCTCCCATCAATCTCAATTTCCGCGCCGAGCCTCTATACGTGAAATGCGGATTGCCGTCAAAGAAGCCTGGATTCTCAACAATCCCGGGTAGACAAGACGACAAGACCGATCGCGAAGGTGAAGCACTAGGGATTAGAAACTATAGCGGAACGCAAACTGGAATGTCCTAGGCCCATTTAATTGGCTAATCGATTCGAGTTTCTGGAAATTGGGGTCCGGCGCCAGGTAACAGGTTTGATTGAGGGATGCACCGTCCCCACATGTTGGTCCAGTTGCGTCGTACTGGATCGCGGAGATGCCCGAACCATTTTGAACGAAGAAATTCGCATGATTAAACAGATTGAAAACCTGCGCTTCGATCTGTATCCGATGTCTTTCCGTAATGTGGAATGTCCGCGTAATGCCGAGATCGATTTCTTCAATCCAGGGCCCATAAAATGAGTCGAGCCCGAGTGTCGGGCTGGACCCCGCGCCAGCAATTCCCGTTGCGGTATTACTGGTCGATTCGTTAATTGAGCTGTCGTTGAGCGTGTCAGTAGAACTGCTAAGAGTTCCTGTGTATGGCCTGCCGGAATTGAATTGCATTACGGTGCTGATTGTCCAGTCCGAGGCGAGATGCCGTTCCACAGCGTTCTTGAGCCCGGAGGCGTCGGGCGCATACACCGCGGCGATTGAGAGTCTGTGACGCTGGTCGAGCAACGACGGCGCATGGGTATCCTTCAGATCGAATTGGTTGAAGAAATCCACTCCCGTCTGCATGTTTTTTGAAAATGTGTAGGAGGTCACCACCGACAAACCACGTGTAGCGCGGCGCTGGATGTGAACATAAAATGAATTGTAATTGTTTACGCCAGGGCTAATCAGTGCATTGATCTGTCCTACTGCGGACGAGATTAGGCCGTCGGCGAGTAGCCCGCTATCAAGATTCAGACCGGTAAAGGTTGGGCCCGAGCACGTGCCTGTGCCTGGACAGACGACGTACGTCGTCGTACCGGCAGGAGGCTGAAGGTTCTTGTCGTAGGCGTTGGATGCTATCAAATGGACACCGTGGGTCCACATGGTCCCGACCGCGATCGTAGTGTTCGGCAAGATTTCACGCTCAATTTCCAGGCTCGATTCAAGAACGTATGGAGTGCGGAAACTAGGATCGACAATCGAAAGATTCGAAGAAGCGCCGAACGAGGAGGTGCTTGTTAGGAATTGGGGAAATACTACGGCTTGTCCGTTTGGCGGCAATGCAGAATTATAGGAAACAAATGTACTCGACTGCTGTGTGGCGAGACCATCGGAGATAACTGAATTCTCGTAATTGACACCATCCAAGATCTCGCGGAACAATCCGAAGCCGCCGCGCACGACTGTTTTTGAAAACGGCTGATAGGCGAATCCGATCCGCGGGGAGAGTCGGTTGTACTGATTGGGGAATTGGCCTGTTAGCTTCGCGATTAGCGGGTCACCCGTGGTGGTATTTGCGCGCGGTTGTGGGAACACCTGAAAATCTTCGCGGAGTCCAAAATCTAGCGTAAGGTTTTTGCGCATTTGGAACTTATCCTGAGCGAAAAAGCCATAATAAGGATACGTAAACGGGAAGGAGGGATTCCCGGCAGATTGCGTAAAGAATTGATAGTGCGCAAGCGCGAAATTTTCCGGGCTCGAAAAGGCGTAAGTGCCGAAGAAATTTCCAGGAAAGAAGTCTGTGACATGGGTGCGATCGAAGTCGAATCCGAAAGTAAGCGTGTGGCGGCCAACAACATACGTGACTTGATCGTTGATCTGCCACTGGAATTCTTTGTTGTCCCCTACTGAAAACGTCGGGTTTCCCAGCTCAAAAAAGTTTGGATTGAAAAATTCGATTTCACCCAAAGTGGGGGTCGTCAGTCCTGAGGGGGTTTCGATTTGCTCATCCCGCAAGAAGCTGACGTGCACATCATTGAGGAGATTTGCTCCAAAGGTATGTGTCCAATGAGCTGTTGCGTGGTGATCGCGTACGAAATTGTTGGAAAGCGCTTCATCCCCGAACGTGGCCACGGGATTGAAAGTAATCTCGCCTCCTGGTGAATTGAAACGGTTGTAATTGTAAACAAAACTGACGTGGTCGACATTGGTGGGCTGCCAATCCAGCTTGGGGAAGAACGACAGGTCGTCAGCGCGGCGCGCCCGCTCACCCAGATTCCGGTTAATCGCGCCCAGCGCATTGGCAACCTGTTGAAGATAAGCGTTGAAGTTTGGGTCGCCCGGCGATGGAACTGCACCGAAACTACCTGGGGCAGGATAAGTAGCATTTGCGGCAGGTAACGAAGTGCCTGCCGGCACGCCGAACGCGGTTTCGTCAATGCCCGTAAAACTTGGATTAATTACAGAAATTGGCTGCTTTCGCCGCTGCTGTTCGTAATCAAAGTAGAACCAAACTTTCCGTCGAGCGATTGGGCCGCCCAGGTCCGCCCCGAATTGTTGAAGGACATCGAGCGGTCGCGAGATACCATTCTCTTTGTCAATATAATCGTTGGCATTGCCCACACCCGAGTTCCGGTTGTAGTAAAAGGCATCGCCGTGCCAGACGTCCGTACCTGATTTCGTCACCGTGTTGACGAAGCCTGCCCCAGCTCCCCCGTACGCGGCATTGTAGGGGTTATCTGAAACCTGGAATTCCTGAATCGATTGCTCGGCAAAAACGTAGGGCACGCGCGTCCGGCCGCGGGCCTCTCCGAAATAGTTGCTGGTGGCGTTCGCCCCATCGACACTGAATGAATTGGCTCCATTCCCATTGGCGTAGCCTGAGTCCGATCCCCCCTGCTGGCCTCCCATGCTCAATAGACCAAAATCGCCATCTGCATTTACATTCGGTGTAAGCAGCACAAAGTCAGTGTACCGTCGGCCGCTGAGCGGCAGATTCTCAATCAGGTTCTGGTCGACGACGCTCCCAACTGTCGACTCAGTCGTGCGCATCAGTGGACTTTCGGCATTGATGATAACCGTTTGATTTATCTCGCCGACTTGTAGGGTGACGTTGACGCTTGTATTCTGGCCCACGTGCACCGAAACGCTTTGCACGCTCGTGGTGTGAAATCTGCTCAAGTTGAACTTTACTTCGTATGACCCGACCTCAAGCGATGGAAAGCTGTAGAATCCGGACCCGTTCGATTTAGTTGAAATCGTTGTTCCGGTATCTTGATTGGTGGCTATCACCTCCGTTCCGGGGGCTGCTGCTCCGGACGGATCCGTTACTTGCCCCGAAATCGAACCGGCAGAGGCGGTATTTTGAGCTTGCACACGGAAGCAACAGACTGGAACTGAGACGACCAGAATTCCAATTAGCAGAATCTTATTCATGTCTTTTGCTCTCGTTTTAATGTGATGACCGCTGTTTCGTGGACGCGTCGTTCTCGAGAAGAACGCGCAACTTTTCCGCAAACAGAACATTATGCAAGGTGATTGAATCCAGTGTGACGGAAACATTAATTGGGCATTACAAACCCCGACCTTGCGCACTCGCTGGTCGTGCTGCGCTATTGATATTCGCCAAAACCTAAAATGGAACTGATGTAAGGCCATATCCTTAACTGACTGGTATGGGCATTGCAAATTATAATTTTGAATTCAGCTTATAGCTCCAGCCGAGATCCATTGCGACCCTTGGCTGATGCACGCAGATCACATTGGGGGCAAATCGTATACCTGTTGCGAAGCATTGGGGCTGCCACAACGGTGAAGTGGGAACCCTTGAGCAGATCTCGCGGGAACTCCTCGCGTAGTCTATACATTGCCAACCAATAGAGACCGTAACTTCATGGAATCCGCTCGGGCCCTGGCGCTCATTTTACGTAGACATATAGATCAGATAGTCAAACATTTGGTTGACCATGTGCGCTCCGGAAACCTAGTGAAAATCTGCATACGAAGGGAAGGAAGCTTGACCTTACCTGCCCGCGATTTGTTTACTATGCCACCGGAAGCCGTGATCTTCGACATTGACCCTGTCATTGTGCGGCTGAATCTGGAGGGGGCTTTCGCACCATTCGTCTCCGGAGTTTCTGCGTCGACGAAGGGTTTCGGCGCTCCGCAGGCAGGTCACGTTGGGTCAAGAAGGCCAAGTCTGATGGCATTCTTGCTACGGCATTCCGAAGACCGTGCGGGTTTTAATACCGCAGCAATGGTTTTATGAAGCTCTTCAGTAGCGCACCGTTTGCTCAGACAGGCATCAGCACCGGCCAACCTAGCCAGCTCGACAATCGTTTCGGAATCGTGCATTGAGAGAAACACAATCTTTGTCGCAGGTGACAGGCGGCGGATTTCCCGGGCCGCTTCCGTGCCCCCCATCACAGGCATTCTGAGATCGAGCACAACCACGTCAGGTCGTAGCTCAACGACTTTTTGAATTGCTCCTTGACCGTCCCCAGCCTCGCCGCAAATGTCGTAGCCCCACCTTCCTTCTAGCAAAAAGCCCATACTTTTCCGGACGATTTCGTGGTCGTCGACAAGTAAAAGTCGGGGAGGCACCTCACTACAGTATGCTTAGAACGAACCCTCGCAATACAGCCGTTGCTGTAGTGGCGGAGGGCGCCTCTTCTAGGGGTGGTTGTGAGTGCTTGTCCTACAGAAAGGAACGCCCTCTATGGATAGCAAAAAGTATATTCCCCTAAGATTGAATGCGGAACTTGTGGGAATCGAGCGGGGCAAGATCAGGTGATGTTGCCCGATATATTTCGCCTGCCGCTCATTTTTGGTAATCTCCGCGCGGCGTGAGATTGAGGCGACAAAGAACGTTGCCGTCCTGGTGCCTGAGGAACATGGAGATTGGGCGTAAAGTGAACAGCATATGCATTGGGCATTCTGGCTGTCTGGTCTTCACGGCCCTTGTTCTTGCCACGCTGCTAGGGGCTCCAGTCCGTGCTGGCAACATCTCACTTCCTCCCGAAGCCGTTCAAGCTATGGATGACATTTATGCCGGCGACCCGGACGCGGCCGTTTCCATCGCGCTCACCGTCGAACGGGCACGGCCTGATCATCCGCTCGGCTATCTTCTCGAGGGCCAGGCAAGATGGTGGAAAATGTACTGCGCCGCCTGCGAAATCAAATACGGCATGGTGGAAGCCTGGAAGCGTATCAAAGAACCTGGCGACGATGCCTATCTCATGCTCGCTGACAAGGTAATTGATGCCGCTAAGCGTCAACTCGCCAGATCCGATACGGCCGAGATGCATGTCTATGCGGGAATTGGCTGGAACCTAAAAGCGCGGCTCTATCTTTTGCGCGGCGAGAATCGTAACGTTGCGCGTGCAAGCGTTACCGGTCGAGCGGAAATGCTCCGCGCTCTGGAGTTAGACCCGCAAATGGCAGACGCAACAACGATCCTCGGAATCTACAACTATTATGTGGACGCGCTCTCTCCCTTTGTCAAGTTGCTGCGGATCTTCATGGGCATCCCGGGAGGAGACAAGGCGACAGGGGTCAAGCAAATGGAGACCGGAATGAATCAGGGTGTCCTCTTGGCTGTCGATGTTCGGTTCGTTCTTGCTCGGGTTTTGCGCCAGTATGACCAGAAGTACGAGCAGGCGCTATCGGACGCCGAGCCGCTTGTCGCTCGTTATCCACGCAATCCGCTTTTTCTGCTCCTTCTCGGTAACCTGAATGCCGAGCTTGGCCGTAACGCTAAAGCATCGGAATATTTTCATTTCGCGCTGCAATCACTGGTGCCCGATTCGGTCTGCGCCGCCCGTATCCACGAAGTTGCAAACTCCTTCCTTGCGTCGTTGCATTAAAAATACTGTCGAAGAACGGTGCGTGGAAGCAGCGGGGACAATAGGAGAGTAAGCTCCTGACAGATTTAGCCCACATTGAAGAGTATCGGTGATGTCATTTCGAAGAAAGGCCGGGAACCATGGTGGTTTGTGAAGTTCGATCGACTGGCCCGCGGCGCACGGCTCGATGGGCAGTATGGATCACTTTACAAGCGAAATCTCGAACTCCACTTTGAGTTCGTCCTTTATCTTGACTGTTCCTCCGGCCACACTCACCGGCGTGATCCCAAACCCAGTTTGCTTCAACGTCGCAGATCCCCGATACAATCCATCCTTAAGAATCACGTCAACCGTGAGTGGATGAGTCTGTCCGTGCAAATCCAGGTTCCCATGCACGGCCCAGCGATCTGCCCCCGTGGGTTCGACATTGGTGGACTGAAAATGGATCTCAGGAAAGCGATCGGCGTCGAGAACGTCTGAACCCTGCATTGTCTTTTGAATTTGTGCCCGTGTTTCCTCAGATCCTTCGGGGTCTAGAACGCGAAGCTTACGCGTGTCGATGTGTAGCTCAACGGAGGGGTTTTCAGATTGCCTGACCTCGCCCGACTCAATTGGAGCACCTATTTCATGGTTATGAGCGAGAACGGAGAAGAAGCCAGTCTTATAGACACGGACGGTTATCCGGGAATGAGAGCCATCGATATCCGTCGCGCCGGGGGTTGCCGGGCCGGCTCGTATCGTCGAGGTCAGCAGCATTAGAGCGGCGAGGTTGGTCCATACGGTTCGGTTCATCAATTTATTCTCCCCATGCGGATGATCGCCGTGCGGCGCTGAACCTATCACTTCCATTCCAATTTGATCAACGATTGTTTCTGCACAGGCAGACGATACTTGTCAGTGGACCCTTCCCCGCATGCGCTCCCCCAAGGCCGAAGTTCCCAACGTTCTATAGATTTCGATTTCCTTGAATCAACAAAGATAAGTTTTCAGCAGCCTGATAGGATCTTATTGATTTTAATCGGATTAAGAAAACCCGCAAGCGACGGAACGCCAGGCCTGGAGACGCTCTTTCAGCCATTCTTTCCAAGTTTTCCCATCCGCCATTTATCTTCCTGCGCCATGAGAACAATTCCCCAACCCTGTGCCCGCAGGGGGTCCTGTGCGGCGCCGAGACAAGCCTTCACACGGCTGTGGTGACTGCATACTTATGGTACCTGATGAACGAATTGGTTATGCATAAGCTAAACGTACCTACAGTGATCTGAGTAAGGATATCTCTAGTATTAACACGGCCAGAAATTAGGGCACACCCCAATCTACTCAACCAGTCTCTAAAAACGTTGCTTCTCTTGCGCGCCTCTGTTCGGGCGTTTAGTGTCTCAGCTTCTGTTAATCGAATATTAAGGGCGAGTTAACATCGGAAGATCGCATCTTTAAATTTAAGCGTGCGTGGCGATTTCCGACCGACCACTATCGCTGTATTCTGCGCCGTCGCGATCAAGGACTATTGGCTAGGCAGCGGGACTGCGGAGCCTCAGAGCAGGGTCATCACGGCTTGGCCTCTCTAAAAAGTTCCAGAGCTTGTAAGTCACAGGGCGAAGCTTTACCCCAATGACAACGTCGAGCCAGGATTACAACGATGAGGGGTAAATGAGTGAGATGCCGCCGACAATCGCTGCCAGAAACGGGGCTGCAAACTCTTCTGGGTATGATTGTGACGCTTTTTTGCTGCTCTACGATGCAAGGCGCCATTAGAAAATGAGAGATTGTCGCCGTGAGAGGTGGATGCTCGGCAAGTCATGGTGGAAGTTCTTTCCCAGCGAAGGTTCGAACGGCAACTGTTAACGGCCCCCCCCCGGTGTTGACCGCGAAGTGCAGACAGCGAATGATCGAAATTAGAGAGCTGATCAACGACAATGAAAACCCTATTTGCTTTCTTGACCGTCTTTCTTCTAGCCGCCAGCTGTGATACCGCCTTATGCCAGGGAAAGTCCGCCGCAGTTGCGCAAAGCGGACCGGCGGAGAACCCGCAGTGGGAATTGCCTATTTCCGGAACAGGGCAGCTTCTTGATCAGAGATATCCCCGCTACTTGCTGCGGCCGAGCGATGTATTGGAAATCACGTTTCCCCTTTCTCCGGAGTTCGACCAGACCGTCTCCATCCAGCCTGACGGTTACATCAATCTGCGAGTGGTTGGAGACTTTCATGTCCAAGGCAAATCTGTTCCAGAATTAACCGAGATGCTTCATACATCGTACGCCGCATTTCTTCATCAACCTGTCATCAACGTGGAGTTGAAGGACTTTGAGAAACCTTACTTCATTGCCAACGGCGAGTTCGGTCACCCGGGGAAATACGACTTACGGGGCGATACGACAGTAGCCGAGGCAGTGGCCATTGCAGGGGGGTTTACCGATAAGGCTAAACATTCCGAAGTTATCATCTTCCGGCGAACAGCAGATGGCTGGTCAGAAGCAAAGAGAATAGACGTGAAGCGAATGCTTGCTCGCAAGGATCTAACGGAAGATATTCATCTCCTGCCCGGGGACCTAATCTACGTTCCCCAAAATGAGATATCGAAGATTCACGGCCTCCTGCCGAATACAGGCATGGGATTTGGCATTCCGTAGCCGGGGATGAGTAAGGTCATCTGTTGAGAATAACAACCTGGCAAACAGGGGATCGCGCACTGGCACCGGGTCGAGCTGCATTTCAGGAGAGTCGATGTTTCTGAATTACTATGGACTGCGCGAGCAGCCCTTCGGGTTCACATCCGATCCGCGCTACCTCTATTTCGAGACGAGCCATCGCGAAGCTCTAGCATCGTTGTTCTATGGCATCGAGGCAGGATGTGGCTTTTTAGTGTTGACAGCCGCACCTGGTATGGGCAAAACGACCTTGCTGCTCCACCTGCTGGAACGCCTGCGAGGATCGGCGCAAACCGTCTTCCTTTTCCAGACACAATGCAACTCACGAGAATTCTTTCGTTATTTGCTTTCCGACCTCGGTATTGATACTTCTCAACAGGACCTCGCGCAAATGCACCATGCGCTCAATGCGTTTCTCCTGAGTAACGCACGGAATGGATCGCGCTTCGTGCTGGTTATAGACGAGGCGCAAAACCTGGAAGCTTCGGTTCTCGAAACTGTTCGTCTGCTTTCCGATTTTGAAACCGCGCCGGCGAAACTCCTGCAGATCGTGCTTTCCGGTCAGCCCCAACTAGCGGACCGATTGTCCCAGCCTAGCCTCATGCAACTTCGCCAGCGCGTTAGCATCGTAAGCCGCTTGCATCCGTTCACACGCACAGAGACGATGGCTTATATCAATCACCGATTGCGCGTGGCCGGCTACTCAGGTCCGCCAATGTTCCACGACGATGCCATTACCAAAATAGCTGCTCACAGCGCTGGAATTCCTCGAAACATTAACAACATTTGCTTTAACGCACTCACGCTCAGTTATGCGAAACGTCAGAAACGGGTCGATGCTTCCACCGTACATGAAGTTCTGCAAGACCTCAATATCGATGCTTTGGGTACTCACAACGCGAATCATGATTCGCCTAAGTTCGATTCCGTCTCAATAGCAGGCGCGGAATCGTCAGACGGCCGAGCTTATCAGGGATTCCTCTCGCGGTCTTTCCTCCGCTCTAAACGAAACCTGAAAAGCGAATCGTCAATCTCAGAATTACCCTCCGGTGAGGGTGCAAACCTCCACGAGCAGAAAGTGGTGTCTGCTAGCCCCCTCCTAGACGTCCCTGCGCCGTCTCAGCCTGATCTTCTGACCGGGCCTATAGAGGATAACGCAAACGATTTCCTGCAGCAGCGTCAAGACGGGTCATGGGAAAATACAGCCCTGCTCGCTTTAGGTGCACGCACGTTTCTTCAGTCGGAGGATCAGCACGTCGAGCCCGCTGGCACGGTACCCGAACCCGAAGGGCCGGCGATTTTCCAAGACAGCGAAGCCCCTAAATTAGACACATCGACTGCCTCGCTAAGATCTCCCACAAATGCTCCGCTGAACGCTTCGGAAGGTCTTGCCATTGGGAAAACAAAATGGAAACTAATTGCTGCCTGTCTGAGCATGACGTTAGGCTCTATTTTGCCGTTTTTTTCCTACAAGCAAGGAAATAAAGGTGGAGCGAATTTAACTTTGGCGTCCATTGTACAAGCCAATCCAAAATCAATTATACCGGCTCGCGTTGGCTTGGAACGGGCGGTTGCGGAAGAAGTGTTTCCAAAGGAAGAAAAGGGAATTACTACAGGGCATGTGCAGCCCGAGCGGATTAAGATACCGAAGCGTGAGGACACGACAGTCACCTCGAATGTGTTCGGAGAGCTGAGCGCACATCCGGTTTCAACCCTGCCAAAAATCGCCGCCCCTTTCGGTCCCAGTGGAGACTACTTGGTAAATTCCACGGGGGATATGAATCCAGTTGACTTCGCCGCGGGCATTCCAGAGCTGCCGAAAGCAGTCCTGCCACCGGTTTCTGATAACCGGGAGGGCACGTCAGCAAGTGAGCAGGGAGGCCAACCTCTCCGTCTGATAACCAGCGTCTTACCAGAATATCCTGACGTCGCAAGAAGGTCTGGTATCGGTGGGACTGTCTTGGTTAGGGTAACAATCGATGATCAGGGAAATGCCTCTAACTTGAAGGTTATTTCGGGTCCGCCGATCTTGCGGGGCGCGGCACTCAATGCGTTGCGTCGGTGGAAATACGAACCTGCGAAAACAGGAGTACACCGCATAGCCATGGACACTCTAGTGGCCATCCAGTTCGAACATTAGAAGTTTTATTTTGGGTTAACGTGAACGGGCGAATACCATAGGCTCGCATACGATCCTGCAAGACACCGTGGACCTTGGGGACAGCTTGATCGGTGCACACCCATGCCCAACCATGATCGTTGGCAAGCGAGCTCACATAGAAACCCTCTTCCTGCGGAGTTATTAAGGGCGGAATCGTGGTAACCGTCACTGTCGATGCTTTTCCGCGGTCACCAGCGCAAATCAAGTGCAAGGCTTCGGGAACCTGGTTAGGCAATGCCTAGGGCCCGCGAATCTAAATCGTAGTCTTGTGGAGTATCCGTTATGAGCCGAATTTTTGAATCATTGAACCAAGCCCAGCGGGAACGGGCTCTTCTCGAACAGGGAAGATTCACGATGGAGTCTCGAAACGTGTTAACGCGCGAAGACAACCGTGCGTCCCACTTTTCGCTGCGTGAGTTCGTGGCGATACTATTCCGTCAACGTCGTGTCGTCGTGTTGTCTTTTTCTACCGTGTTGCTGGCAACCTTCGCAGTGGCGATCTTAGTGAATCCTGAGTATGAAGCTGAAACCAAAATACTGATTGAGCAAACCCGGCAGGATCCAGTGGTGACGTCGGATCCTATAGCGCTCCCAGCTCCAAGCAACTCGGGCGTGGTGACCGAAGAGGATATCAACTCGGAGGTTGCCTTGATGCAGGGCAGCGATCTGCTGGAGAAGGTAGTGGTGGCCTGCGGTCTCGACACGATGAACGCCCGAGTTTGGTATCGGCGCCTGACGCACGGGGCACCAGACAAGAACATCAGCATTGCGGAAGCTGTGGCAAAGTTACGTGACAGTCTTCACGTCGAACCGCCAAAGAAGTCGAATCTGATCTCGGTGTCCTATCGTTCTCGTGATCCGCAGCTGGCGGCACGCGTGCTGAACACACTTTCAGGCTTCTATCTTGAAAAACATGCTGCCGTCCATCGGCCATCCGGAACCTATGAATTCTTTCAGAAGGAAACAGAGCGATTTCGCACCGAGATGGACAAGGCGAACCAAAAGCTGATCGAATTTAACCGGCAGCAGAACGTGGTGTCCCCTGAAGTAGAGAAGGCAAACGTCCTTCAGCAGGTAGCACAGTTTGAGTCCTCCCAGCAACAGGCGAACTCATCTATTGCGGAAATACAGAACCGCATTCGCGAGCTCACAAATCAAATCGGCGCGACTCCGCAGCGGAAAACGACCCTGATCAAGACATCCTCCATTCGACTTGACCAGCTCCAGGCGCACCTGTTCGAACTTGATCAACGGAGACTTGAACTGCTCAACAAGTTCGAGCCGACTTACCGGCCGGTACAGGAACTCGATAAAGAGATTTCAGCCACTCGCGTTGCGATCGCTGAAGCCGAGAAAGCACCGATTAAAGAGGAAACCACCGATGAAGATCCTACCTACGCATGGTTGCTTTCGGATCTCGCAAAGGCGAAGGCAGACCTGGCAACATTGCAGGCGCGCGCCGCTGCTACCCAGCATATTGTCGATAGATATCAAGAGCAGGCGCATCAACTCGACCAAAAGAGCTTGACAGAGCAGGACCTCCTTCGTAATTCCAAGGTCGCCGAAGATGGTTATGTAGCGTACCAGCGAAAAGAGGAAGAGGCTCGCATGTCGGAGGCCTTGGACCAGAATCAGATCATGAATGTCGCAATCGCCGAGGCTGCGATGGTCCCTTACCTACCGATCTCTGGCCGGCTGACTCCAATTCTGACGGGCCTACTGCTCGCTTTGCTGTTAAGTGTACTAGGGGGTATTGGGGCGGATCGTTGGGATCACTCCTTCCACACACCCGGGGAAATGGAGTTTGATCTCCAGATCCCGGTCCTAGCCGCGATGCCGAAGGCGGAGGACTAAAACAGCCGTATTCCAAGCGGACTTCAGGCGGTTAAAGCGGCGACTGTCCGGACGCCCGACGATTTCGGGAAAGAATGATTCCACCGAAAAAATCGCTACTAAATATAGAGATAACTTCCAAGGAGAGGCAATGAGCCGGAATTTCGAGATGCTACGGGCGGAGGGGAACGAGACTCTTTTTCTGTCTGCCGCTCAGCTTCATCCGTCGCTGGCGGCGGAGCCCATCGCGGAAGTGCCGGTTCTGAATAAACCGGGAGCCGCTAGTCGAGGGGCAGAGGAGCCAGGAAAAAAAGATCGCGCCAACGAACCCCCTCCGAGGAATGGTTATCCGGCCACGGCTGCTCCTGCCAGGAGTTCTGCCTCGACGAAATGGTTCGCCTCGCTTCGAGCGAGATCGAAAAGTGTGGGTAGGAGTTTGAATGGCGCTCAACGGAATGGCTCGGGTTCGCTCGACCTGAAGGCGATGACACGGCAGGAAGAGATCAAGCTTGTCCAGCGCGTGTTCTTCCCCAAGGATGCCGGATCAAACAGAGCGGTTGTGTTTGCGGGTATTGAGAACGTGGAAGCGAGCGCCCGTATTTGCGCCAGAGCTGCAGAGACGCTCGCGGCTCAGGTGCAAAGTTCGGTGTGTGTTGTTGACTCGAATCTGCTTTTGCCTTCACTTCATCAATACTTTGGGACAACCAGCAGTCCGGGCCTGGCGAATGCGGTGTTGCAAACGGGCCCAATCCGGGAGTTCGCAAGACAACTGTTTCCATCGAACCTCTGGTTCATTCCTTGCGGCGACACGAAAGAGAATTCCTGGACGTTGCTCAACCCCAATGGCTTGCGTGCCCGGTTAGCGGAATTGCGGACACAATTCGGTCACGTCCTAATCAACGCGCCGCCAATGAGTGTGTTCTCCGATTCGGCGCTCATCGGCCAGACGTCGGACGGTGTCGTCCTCGTCGTCGAGGCACACTCCACCCGACGTGAGGTGACGCAGCGGGTAATCGAGAACCTGGAGACAGCCAAAGTTCAGATTTGTGGAGCCGTGTTAAACAACAGGACGTTTCCGATCCCGGAGTCGGTTTACCGCAAGCTGTAAGCGCGCAACGACCGGGATTTTGCGCAAACGCCCTCTCGGACCGTATTGGGCCACGCCGAAAGATTATTCGTTATAGTCTCATTTTAGTTTTGACCACGCGTTTGTCCCTACGTACCTTGCGCGGTGCAAAGTACTGCGCGATGTAGATCCGCTCGATACGCCATTTGGCTTCTAGAAGAGTCCTTACAAATCCGGGTTTGAGGAAAACGAGCGATGAACCGTCATCTTGCCACTCCACTCAATCAAAGTGAGCTTTACGGCGAAAGCGAAATCCTCGCGCTCCGACGTGCGCAGCCGGAGATCCGAAACGGGAAACGCCGCTTATTGGCTAGCATATGGACGGTCCCAGGCGGCCGCTGGGTGCACGCCCTCTACGTTTTGATAGACCTGTTTTTTATCGGGGCGAGCAGCATGGTTATTTTTTACTCTCGGTTCGCTTCGAACGCGTTCTCACGGCTGCTAGGTGAAGACGCACCTGGACTGGCGAACGTTCGTTCTTTGTCGGAGTACGAGATTGTGCTCGTGATTTACGCAGCGTTGATCCTGTTTTTCTTTGAATATTACGATCTATACCGCACGGCTCGAAACCGGACCAGCTTGGAAGAAAGCCAGATCGTGGGCAAGGTAGTGGTGTTGGTTACGATGCTCATGGCCACCTGCATGTACGCGCTAAAGATTCAGGTCGTGTCCCGACTTGTGTTCGGGGTGAGCGGAATTATGAACCTGTTGGCGTTGGCTGGCTGGCGTTACTGGAAGCGCCAAGTGGTGAACGGTCGCATCGAGCGAGGGAAGGGAGTGCGGAATATTCTGATCGTCACGGCGGGAAGCTCGGGACTCGAACTTGCTCGCATCCTCTCTGAGAATAAGCAATTGGGCTACGTGGTCCGCGGATTCATTGCGGAAAACGGCCTGCGGGCTCCTAACGTGCTTGGCAAGATCGACGATTTGCGGCGCGCCGCGCAGGAGAACTTCATCGATGAGATTTTCATTGCCCCACCTCTCGATCGTGAAGTTGTTAAACGCGTGGCGCTGGCGGCTCACCAGAGCAGGTTGGACGTGAAGCTCGTGCCGGATCTCTATGATGGTCTAGCTCTCGGAGCTCCGGTCGATCAACTCTACGGCCTTCCGGTCCTGACGCTGCACGAGGAACCGATCCCGGCTGGCGCGCTTTTGACCAAACGGGTCCTAGACATCGCTCTGTCCGGCGTGGGGTTGCTGATGTCCTCGCCCGTGTTAGCCTTGATCGCAATCGGAATCAAACTCGACTCGACTGGGCCGGTGCTATACCGCGCAAAGCGAGTTGGAAAAAAAGGGTCCAATTTCGTTTGCTACAAGTTCCGTACCATGCTTCCGAATGCCGATGCATTAAAGGACCAGCTGCGCAAACTGAACCAGCGCGAAGGTCCTACCTTCAAGATCGCCAACGATCCGCGGCTGACCCGATTGGGCAAGTTCCTGCGGAAATATAGCCTCGATGAATTGCCGCAGTTGTGGAATATCTTGAAGGGTGAGATGAGCTTGGTAGGCCCACGGCCGCACCCGGTTGATGATTTCGAGCGTTACACCCACGAACACTTGCGGCGTCTTGACGTCACGCCAGGGTTGACGGGACTGTGGCAGGTGAACGCAAGGGACGATCCTTCCTTCGATACCAACATGGCTTTGGACCTGGAGTACATCGAGCGGTGGAATCCGTGGATGGACATCCGCATTTTGCTGAAGACGGTTCCAGCGGTCTTCCGGGGAGCGGGACAGTGAAGACGGACACGAATTTTCCTCGCTCTATGGTCACGGCGTATCCGCGGTTTGAAACATGCGGGACTGACATGGCGCTGCCCGAGGCGCTCCATTTGATTCGGTTTCCTCAATGACAGAGAAACAGAGCTTAAGAACGCGATTTCGAAAGTGACCATGAACACACAGTCAAGACTTTCTGAAGCTTTTCCCAACGGTTATTCCCGTAACGAAACAAGTGCGGCGGTGCTGAGACCTTTCCCGCGAACCAAGTTGGGTCGGTTCGGAAGCACGCTATGCCAGCTGCTCGAAGAACAATCGATCCGATATTGTTTGATCGGTGCGAGCGAGAACGACTCGCATGTGCCCGATCTGGCCGTACATCCCGCAGACCGCGACCGATTGCGAGGAGTGTTCGAGCCGCTGCGGCAAGAAGGGTATGTGGCCGTGGAATGCGTGCCATTTGCGGTCGAAAGCGACCGGTTTTATTTCGCGTGTCTGCTTGAGCCGCAAACGCATTTTGTGTCCATGAACGTTGTGTATGGATATCGCGGAGAGGGATTGAACTGGAAAAACACGATCGGGCTCGTGCAGCGACGGGTGCGTTGCGGAGATCATTGGGGACTGAGCGCTGAGGACGAGTTTGCCTACTGGTTGGGACAGAACAGTATGAGAGGAACACTGGAGCAGCACCAGGAGCGGAGGCTGAAAGCGCTGGTGGTTGATCTGGGGTGTGAGGACGCAGAGAAGAGTGCAGGGCGCGTCTATTCGGAAGGGAGGAAGCGTGAGATCGTGCGCGCCTGTGCGGACGGAACGATCAGCAAGCTGACAGACGGTTGGAAAAAAGGATTGAGGCGGAAACGGTTGCGGCAGCAGCCGACGAGCGAAATTGCGTATGCGCTGAAAGACGGCTGGCGCTTGGTTCGGCGATGGTGGAAGCCAAGCGGGCTGTTTCTTGCATTGCTCGGACCGGATGGCGTAGGAAAGAGCACGACGACAGCCAACATAAAACGAGACCTCACACCCCTTTTTTCACAGCAGCGCGAATTCCATTGGCGGCCGCAATTACTCATGCCTCGCCCGGAGGACCCCCGACCGGGCGATCGTAGCGGCCGATTGCAGGAGATGTTCTCTCAGAACCGGCACGGCGACCCGCCGCGAGGGTTTTTGATATCAACCGTGCGGCTGCTTGGAGTCATGCTTGATTACTGGATCGGCTACTTCACGCAAATACGCGGCCGTCTCGTGCGATCTGGGCTAATTGTGTTTGACCGCTACTATCACGACATTTTAGTGGATAGCTTACGCTACCGGTATGGCGGTTCGAAGTGGTTTCTGCGCGCTTTAAGGTTCGCCCTTCCCCCCTGGCGCGTATTCTTCCTCATTCTCGATGCCGATGAGCAGATCGTTTATTCTCGGAAGCAAGAACTTACTTTGAGTGAGATTCAATACCAGCGAGCCGCTTATCGCGAATTAAGCACTCAGCTACCCTCCGCTCTGCTCATTCGCACCGACACTGGCCTCGAAATGTGTAGAGATCAAGCTTTACGGGGAATCGTTGAGCATTTGGGGCGCCGGTTCCGAAGTTTATCTGGATATTAGGAAAACAACAGGATTTGCGTTCGTCGAGGAGGAAACGAATGTCTGCACCGAATTCAAGAAAGAAAGAGATCGTTAAGGCGCTGTCGCTACTGGCGCTGAGCCCGTCCGATTGTTCATGGGCAGTCGAGTATGTTGCAAAATTGGATTCCGGGGGACGCGCACAACTTCTCGATCTGGCGGACGGACATCACGTAGTTTTAAGGGCGATGGAGCCGCTGCAGCAAACTGCCGCTCGGATGGGCCATGCAGAGTTGGCTGATTGGGCCTCAGGAGCCATCAGAAACGAACACAAGCGGATCAATAACGCTCTGCAATTTCTGGAATCGGTCTGCCAGGAACTCGAGGCGGTCGGCTGCGGCATCACCGTGATGAAATCGCTGGACCATTGGCCAGACCTAGGCAATGACCTGGACCTTTACACGCCTGGTTCCCCGGAGCAGGTCAAGCGGGTGTTCTTCGACAGGTTTGGCGCGACGATGAACCAGCGTACCTGGGGAGATCTACTTGCGAGCAAATGGAACTTTTCCATTCCTGGGCTGCGCGAGCAAGTGGAGGTGCATTCGAAAAGGCTCGGTCAAACGGGCGAGCACATTGCGCTCGCTGAGCGTTTGCATTCGAGGCGGATGCGGCGGCAGGTGGGCGATTACTTCTTTTATGTTCCGGCACCGGAAGATCGCGTGATTGCCGCTACGCTCCAACGAATGTACCGCCATTTCTTCTTCCGGATCTGCGACGTCATGAATACCGCAGCGCTTCTCCGATCGGGTTCGCTCGACTTCGGGGAGCTTCGCATCGGAGCCGAACTCGGCAGCGTGTGGCCTGGGGTGGCCACGTTTCTGCGGTTGGTTTCTGAGTACTCTGCGCTCTATGACAGTTCGCCGATTGACCTGCCAGATGAAGTTCTCTCCTCCGCCCGGTTCGGAGTGGAAAAAGTTGAAGTGAAGGGCCGTGGTTTTCTCCGGATCCCGCTGCTATCCGAAGTTCCTAGGCTCTACACGCTGCAGGTGGCTATGACCGCCCTGCGGGGAAACCTGATTAGCGCATTCCGCCTGAGCCTCTTTTGGCCGCTCGCCTCTGCCGCGGCTCTACGTTACGCCATCACGGGCGACGAACACGGAATCTGGTAAATCACAACCAATGGCACATTCAGAGTCAAAACTCCTAACGCCAAGGGTGAAGTAATGAAGAAGCTCTACCGCGTCAGTGACGACGAAGTGATCGCCGAGTTCCTGAAGAACGAGTACTTTTATCCGGAGTATCATTCTGATCGTGAGAAGTATGAATCGATTGTGATGAACCCCGATCTCTCGAACAGTGCGGAAAGCGCGATGCGCCGGCAGCTTCTCTACCGACGCCGTGCCCACAACTGGCGGGAGCTACCCCTTGACACGCAATGGTGGGTGGTAGAACTGGAATCTATGGATCTTCGGAAGCTTCGCATCACGCCCCGCGGCCATTGGGGCAAGATGACGGACCATAACTTCCCCTCGCTCGAAGACATTGTCGACAGCATCCGTCAGAAACGCTTTCCACGAAGTGTAGATTTTGATGTTTCGATAATCCAGTCTCTCTGTTACCGACTGCGCTGCGAAAGCGGTGTCAGCTCCGTTTTGCTCATCGGTCTCGATGAGGATCACGACCTGACGATCCTCGAAGGGAACCATCGCTTAAGTGCCGGGCTGCTTGCCGACCAAGGTTTGATAAAAAGCCGTTTTCGGGTCTACGCTGGTTTGTCAATGCGGATGCGCGAATATTGGCTCTATGAGAGCAACGTCAGGAATTTTGGCCGTCATATGCTGAATCGAGTGCGCGGTATGTTTGGCCGTGACGCTGATCTCACGTTCGAGCCACCGGTGCGAGCCTTCCCTGCCTGCATGGATGGCAAGGCGCCAGATCAGGCACCCATAACTCGCACAGGGACGCTTCCTGAGAATGGCTGACCAGCTGCTAGCCAGTTTTTCGATGGAGCGTGCGGTGAGCGCGGCAACGGCGATGCCCGCGCGGGTTGCTGGCCTGTGGGTAGGCTGGCGTTCTTGGATTAAAAAAGGAAGTTTGGCAGTTCTCGATCAGGGACTCATCTCTGGTTCGAATTTCCTAATCAGCGTTCTGTTGGCACGTTGGATGAGCGCGTCAGAATACGGCGCTTATGCGTTGGCGTTCTCGATCTTCTTGCTATTCTTGATTTCATACCAGGCCCTGATCCTCGAGCCGATGTGCGTTTTTGGTCCGGCGCAATATCGCGAGTGTGAGCCGGAATACTTCGGAACGCTGCTCCGCATGCATGCCATGTTCACGGTTGCGACCGCGGCCATCATGCTTGCTTCGTCCCTCGCTCTGTGGAAGCTCGCGATGCCTCATTTCCTGATCGGAGCATTGCATGGGGTAATGTTTGCGGCTCCGTGTGTGCTTCTGTTTTGGCTGGCGCGCCGCGTCTTCTATCTGCGTATTATGCCGGGTGGCGCGGTGGTGGGAGCAGTACTTTATTGCTTGATTCTCATGTTGGGGCTATGGGTACTTTACCGCCATGAACTATTGTCGCCCTTCACGGCGTTCCTGCTCATGGGCATTGGAGCGTTGGCGGCGAGTTTTCTGCTACTGACGCGCCTCAAGCTACCGCTGCGAAGGAGTGCCGCCTTTCCGCGGTTGGGCATTGTGACACAAGAACATTGGCGGTACGGCAAGTGGGCGCTGGCAAGCGCCGCAGTCGCTTGGGTTCCCTGGAACTGCACATATATTCTGATCGGGAGTTTTCACGGGATGGCGGCGACTGCCGAACTAAAAGCGTTGCTCAATCTAGTGCTGCCGATGCAGCAGAGTTTCGCGGCATTTTCCCTCATCCTGATCCCTTACGCGTCGCGACTCACCTATGACTCGGGTATGTCAGGCGTTCAAAGCTTGTCACGAAGAATCGCGTGGCTGTTCGCCGCCGGCGCGTTTGCATATTGGTTCCTGATAATAATCTTCCGAGAGCGAGCGATTCATTTGTTCTACGGCGGGAAGTACATGGACGTGGTGCATCTTGTGCCGTGGGTCGCGTTCGTCTCCATTTTGGTAGGAGCGGTGCAAGGTCACATGATTGTACTGCGGGGCATGCAGGCGCCCTCCAGCATCTTTGCAGTGGAATTCACTACGAGCGCGATTTGCATGGCTGTGGGTATTCCCGCGATCTGGTTCTTTGGGATACGCGGGGCAGTTGCCGCGCTTGTTCTGGCAAGTGCCGGCGGTTTGATCGCCGCCATCCTCGAGCTGCATCGTCGTGTACAAGAGAGAACCCCGAGTGTTATCGGCAACTAGAGTTCAGGAGACCACGTTTAGCCTCGGAATGGTAGCGGGTCTTGCAGCACTCGCTCTGTTGAGCGCGGTCCTCGTCCAGTTTCCAACCTTGGTGCTAGAGCTAATCCTGACGCTCGCAGTCGTCGCGGTCCTTTGGAGGTTCCGTCCCGTAGGTCTCGAGATATGGAAAGGGATGATCCTTACGGCTGTTGGATCTTACATGATCTTGAATTACGGCTTCGAGAATCTAACTTTACACGTGGGCCCTATTCCTGTAATCGTCGGCGACTCGTTGATGTTCGGTGCCCTTGCGATCGTTATGTTCCGTTATCGCGGCAGCGTAATCAAACGCGTTGCCCAAGACCCGTCCTTCATTTGCCTTTTGATCTTGTTGGGACTAGCGGTTCTCCATTTACTCTGGGATGTCCCTCGTTTCGGGCTCTATGCATTTCGTGACGCGTCGATCTATATCGAGAGCCTTTTCTTCCTCATCGGCTCGATCTGGGCAATGGAGAAAAAAAACACTCGAACTTTGTTGAAATGGTTCGTTCTCGTGTTTCTCGTGAATATGCTTTACAACGCCCTGTTCCCATTCTCCATGAAATTGCAGTCCATGTCGCCGCAGTCAGGTGTTTTCCAAACAGTGCCGATCATCGGCCACTATGACGACAGTCCTCTCTATCTGGTAGCCGGAGCGCTGTTCTTTCTCTGGCTGGGGAGGCGAGTGTCGGGAATGTCGCGCCGACTGCTCTGGTTTTGTGCCGCGATTCAGTTGTGCGAGTTGGGGCTTCTGCAGACGCGGTCCGCCTATGTTGGTCTCGGTTTGATCCTGTTGCTTTTGCTGGTCTTCGGCGAAGCGCGTAAAGCAAGACAAGTTATCACTGTTGTTCTCGCGAGTCTGCTCGCGCTCGTTGTGCTGATCGCGGGTTTCTCAATGGCCGGGGTGACCATATCCGGCCGAGTCGGCCCGGTGGACATGTCCTTCCTAAAGGACCACGCCGAAACCATCTTCATGGTGAACAAACAAACAGAGCGATGGGGATCGGACGATGACCGCTTGGATTGGTACGACCAAGTGTGGCAACGCGTGACTGCATCCAGGTTAAGCCTGATGTGGGGCCAGGGTTTTGGCGAGCCGCTGATTGAATTCCCCTCCTACAGAGGTAGAGATAGCGGCGTCGTCGTTCGCCAGCCGCATAACTCTTCACTGAGTGTGCTCGGGAGGCTAGGCCTTACTGGACTTGCAATCTGGCTAAGTCTTCACTTTTTCATTTTGCGGACATTCTACAAGGGATTGAGAGCACGCTCGTTACTCGATGACGTCACGGCTGATCTTCTCTTGTGGCTCTTTTTCCTTTATCTGCTTTTTATGATCACTACGAGCGTGCAACCGCTGCTCGAATTTTCGCACGGAGCCGTACCGTTTTTCTTTCTGATGGGCTTTGCGGCGGGGATTGTTCGCTGGCAGGTATTGGAAGAAGTGATGACCCTACGCCCTGGTGCGATCGCCTTCGCCAAGCCAATCAAAGTGTCTTAGTCATTCTTGCTCTCCGATCTCCTGATATCTTCGGACGACCGACAGCCCACAGCTCATAGGCGTGAATAAACCAATCATAGTTACGACAAGTTGGGATGACGGCGATCCAAAAGATTGCAGAGTCGCGGATCTTCTTGTCGCCAGCGGTCTGCGTGGGACTTTCTACATCCCATTGAAGCGTGAGCCGGGACTACCGATGCTGTCCTCCCGGGAGATGCGCTCGCTTGCGTCCTCAGGATTTGAAATCGGAGCGCATACCGTTTCTCATAGCACGCTGACCGACCTGCAACCAGAGGAAATCCGACGCGAGATTTGTGAGTCCAAGAAATCTCTCGAACAATTGCTGGGCTGCGAAGTCTCCACGTTCTGTTACCCACGGGGCCGCTACGATGTCAGGGTATTGCGCGAGGTTGAATATGCCGGGTTTGAAGGGGGCCGCACGACGCGGATGCTTTCGTTGCGCTTTGATTTCCCCCGATTTGAGATGCCAACGACGATACAGGCCTATCCACATCGAAACGTTGACTATGTGAAAAATCTCATGCGAGGCAAAAACTTGCCGGGACTCGTCAGATATGCCACCAGACTGCGGCAATTCCGAAGCTGGGTAGACAAAGGCAGGGCGCTCTTTGATGAAGCCCTTCGCGAAGGAGGCATCTGGCACCTCTACGGCCACTCCTGGGAAATTCAGGAACTGGATTTATGGAACGAGCTCGAAGAGTTGCTTCGCTACGTGTCGGACCGGGAAGGCGTAATCTACGCTACAAATTCCGAAGTCCGGAAGCTGCGAGAGCGCGCCTTTTCCCCAGAATTCGCGGGATGCCCAACATGAAGATTGTTTTTGTCCATAACACGTACCAGCAGCCGGGCGGCGAAGATCTTGTCTTTGCCGATGAACGCGACTTGCTTAAGAGTGCAGGCCACGAGATTGTCGAGTACCTGCGCAGCAATCATGAAGTCTCCCAATATGTGTCGGTTCGGCAACTCACCTTGGCCAAGCGAACCATCTGGGCCGGTGAGACGCGGGAGAAATTCCGGGAATTGCTCTTGCGTGAAAAACCGGACGTCGTGCACATCCACAATACTTTTGTGACGATCTCGCCTTCGATCTACTGGGCATGTCGCGACGCGCAAGTGCCGGTTCTCCAAGCAGTGCACAACTATCGGCTGTTATGTCCGGGAGCGAATTTCCTGCGCGATGGCAAAATCTGCGAAGAATGCATGGAACATAGTGTTTGGCGCGGTGTGCGCTACGGATGCTACCAACACTCCCGAGCGGCAACGGCAGTCGTGGCTGCGATGCTCACGACACACCGCATCCTGGGTACCTGGTCCCGCTTGATCGACTGTTACTTGGTTCCGACGCAGTTCGGGAGGCGCAAATTCATCGACGCCGGGTTTTCCACTGCGAAGCTTGTGGTCAAGCCGCACTTTGTGTATCCCGACCCCGGTCAAGGCACGGGCGACCGCAGCTATGCACTGTATGTAGGCCGCCTTTCACCTGAAAAAGGATTACGGACTCTGCTTTTCGCATGGTCCCAACAGCGTACGGCCATTCCGTTGCAGATCATAGGTGATGGCCCCATGCGGGCGGAGCTTGAACGGTGCGCGCTTCAACTCGGCCTTACCAATGTGTGCTTCCGCGGAAGCTTGCCGCGCGAACAGGCCTTAGCAGCCATGAAACAGGCGCGCCTTCTCATTTTTCCGAGCGAGTGCTACGAGGGCTTCGGGATGGCGATCATCGAGGCTTTTGCCTGCGGCACTCCGGTGATCGCGGCCGCCCTCGGCTCACCACAGGAGCTCGTGGAAGACGGTCGCACCGGCAAGCTCTTTAATCCCACCGATGCACACGACCTCGCCGAAAAGGTTACCTGGGCCTGGGAGCATCCGGAGGCGATGGAGTTTTGGGGCCAACAAGCGCGGTTGGAATATGAAGCGAAGTACACGGCACAGCGGAACTACGAGATGATCATGGACGTTTACCAACATGTTATCCGCAATTACGGGCTGGCACACGAGAGACTCGAAACCGGTCTCGCGATTTCCCGTTAAGATGCGGTAGCGATCGCCGCCAACAGCCTTCCCGTTGTATTTCCACAAAGAACAATGCGCTCGGAAATGAGTGAGGGTTGATTGACTATCCACACCTACACCGACCGGTCCAGTCGAGTCTGCGATGACTGATAGCGAACTTGGCCGGGTGGTGCTCTCGTTGTGCGTGCTTTTATCAGCCGCACATTTCTTGGGCTATATTTCTGTCCGGCTCCGCCAGCCTCGCGTGATCGGAGAGATTGTAGCGGGGATATTGCTGGGACCTTCGCTGTTTGCGCGACTCGCTCCGACTGTTTCGCAATTCATTTTCTCCACGGGTTCTGCGAAGCCGGATCAATACGGGACGATTGCGGGATTCATTTATTCGCTGGGCCTTCTGCTACTCATGTTTACCTCGGGAGCAGAAACACGAAACTTATTCTGTCGCCAGAATCGCTGGCAGACAGCGTGGCTAGCGGGATTCGGTACCGGCCTGCCATTCTTGATTACTCTTGCCTGCGTCGGCTTTCTTCCACTCAGCCATCTGATGGGCCCTGGCCATCAGCGCTCAGCGTTGATTTTGGTCATTGGAATCGCCATTGCAGTAACGTCAATACCGGTTATCTCGCGGATCTTTTTCGACCTGAAAATCCTCCACACGCGATTCGCCAGCATAGTTCTGGGGGTTGCAGTGATCGAAGACATCGTATTGTGGGCCCTCCTTGCCGTGGCGCTCGCGCTCGCATCGTCCTCACTACTCCCGCGGCACATCATCGCGGAGCATATTGCGATCACGCTGCTCTACTTCGCAGCAGGATTGTCGTTGGGACCAGCCGTGCTGAGGCAATTCAGTGCATCTCGCTGGAACATCGTTGCGAAAATCTCTCCCGTTGGCTACGTCATCGCGGTGCTATTTGCTTATACGGCGCTAGCAGCAGCACTGAACGTAAGCCTTGTTTTTGCCTCATTTCTTGCCGGATTTGGATTTGCAAGCGAAGGCAGCCAATTCAACGAGGCGCTTGATTCCATCAGCAAATTTTCTTTCGCAGTTTTTATTCCGATCTACTTCGCAATCGTCGGGTACAAGATTGATCTCCGCAGTTCCTTCTCGATTTCGATGCTGCTCGTTTTTCTCGTCTGCGGGTGCGCCTTGAAGATTGTCGGAGTCGCTGCGGGGGCAAAGCTGGCGGGGTTCTCCCGTCTCGATACGATCAACCTCGCTTTCGCCACAAATGCCCGCGGCGGGCCAGGAATCGTGCTGGCAAGCGTAGCGCTCGACGCCGGCATCATCAATCCGCTTTTTTACACGACCCTAGTTCTGACGGCACTGATTACCTCGCAGGCCGCCGGAGCATGGCTCGGATTCGTGCTGCGCAAGGGGTGGCCGCTGCTCTCGGTCGCGAGCACCGTCGAGGTCCCAACGTTCGGTGCGGCGGTAAGAACCGATTGACTTCAAGGAAGGGATCGTATGTTCACTTCTGAGAAGTGGTTGGCAGATCATGATAGACGCGCGAAATGTGAGTCAGCGAACGGGCATCGTTTTTGGCGGCAGCGCACTGCTTTCGATTGCTGTCACGTTGCTTTGTCTGACGCCAGGAATTTCAAGCGGCCCGCGACTTGTGCCCGCTGCGACACAAACGATTCCCGAAACTTATTTCTGCCTCACAGTACAGAATGCGACCACGACGACACCGTGGCCGATTGTTCCGTTCGCAGGAATTCGCACCTGGGATTCCTGCGGAGTCGCATGGTCAGAGCTCAATCCGTACCGCGGAGTTTACGACTGGGACCATCTTGACGCCCTGTTGAAGCTGACACAGAGCCATGACGTGGACGTTCTGTACACTTTCGGCCGGACGCCACAATGGGCTTCTGAGAATCCGAATCAGAAATGCGGATACGATCCCGGCGCGTGCTTGCCGCCGGCCAAGATTGAAGATTGGGACGACTTCGTCGGCGCGATCGCGACCCACGCAAAAGGGCGGATTAAATATTGGGAAATGTGGAATGAGCCCAATCAGCACGAGTATTGGAGCGGCAACGTCGCGGATCTCGTCACGATGGCCCAGCATGCATACCGAATCATCAAATCGGTTGATCCTTCAGCGCAGATCCTATCTCCCTCCGCAGTCGGAGGCATCGACGACACACCGGACTGGATGTCGCAATATTTTCGGGCCGGAGGCGGTGCGGTCACAGACATCGTCGCTTTCCACGGCTACGGGAAAAATCCAGCCGTGCCCGAGTACGTAGTCCCTTTGATCGATGCGGTGCACGGAGTGACGAAGGAATATGGACAGAGCGAAAAACCGCTGTGGGACACAGAAGCTAGCTGGGGTCCGGTCAATCATCTTCCAGACCTCGACGACCAGATCGCCTTTGTGGCTCGCCATTACATTTTGCAATGGTCCAAGGGAGTACAGCGCTACTACTGGTATGCCTGGGATGACGAGTCTTACGGAACCATGTGGGAACGCCAAGGCAGAATTCGCAAGACCGCCGTCGCCTATCAACAAGTACAGGATTGGTTAGTGGGCGCCAAACTGGCCGCACCCTGCGAGCAGGACTTCCGCTCGCGATGGATTTGCCAATTGAACCGTACCGGCCACTATAACGCCATGGTGGTTTGGAATCCCGACGGTCAGAAGCAATACCTACCTCCGACTCGATTCGTGCAGTTGCGAGATTTGGCGGGCGAAACGATTCCGATTCACGGCCCTGTGGTAATCGGAAAGCAGCCAGTGCTATTGGAATCTGAGCCGGCGCGGTGAACGAGATCCCCACAGTAATTTCCACACAAACAAGGAGCGTCAAATGCAAAAGATAGATCGAGTCTTAGTGACAGGTGCGGGCGGGTTTATTGGTCATCATCTTGTGAAACGCCTAAAAGCGGAGGGCAAGTGGGTTCGCGGCGTAGACATTAAGGCCCCTGAGTACGAACCTACTGTCGCGGATGAGTTTAAGCTGCTAGACCTCAGACGATGGGAGAACTGCCTGCTTGCGTGCGACAAGATCGATCAGGTGTACAACCTCGCCGCGGATATGGGCGGCATCGGCTACATTACCGCTTACCTCGCTGATATCGCTCACAACAACACGCTGATCAACGCGCACATGCTCGAAGCTAGCCGGGCTAGGGGCGTGCGGCGCTTTCTCTACTCTTCTTCTGCGTGTGTCTATGCAGGGTACAAGCAAAAGAATGCCGACGTCACTCCGCTCAAAGAAGAAGACGCTTATCCCGCCGACCCCGAGCCCGGTTACGGTTGGGAAAAACTTTATGCGGAGGAACTCTGCCGCTATTACTGGAAAGATTACAAGTTCGAGACGCGGATCGTACGGTTTCACAATGTTTACGGCCCGCTCGGCACCTACGACGGCGGCAAGGAAAAGTCGCCGGCCGCGATTTCCCGCAAAGTTGCGCTGGCGCGCGACGGTGGCGAGATTGAGGTTTGGGGCGACGGTGAGCAAACACGCTCGTATATGTATATCGACGATTGCGTGGAGGGATTAATCCGCTTGATGCGCTCGGATTATCACGAGCCCCTTAACCTTGGCACTGATCGACTCGTTACCATCAACCAGCTTGTGGACTTAGTTTGCCAAATTGCGGGCAAGACGGTAGGCAAACGCCACGACCTCACGAAGCCTCAAGGAGTTCGCGGGCGGAACAGCGACAACACGCGGCTCTTTCAAGTCCTCGGGTGGCAGCCCTCCGTGCCTCTCGAGACGGGCTTGGCCACTACCTATAGATGGATTGAAGCGGAACTTGTCAGGCAATCGAGCCAGATGAGGAGATCAGTAGCGTGAGCAACTACCTGGAGGATCAGATGCCACAAGACTGCGCGGATCAAAGGGCCAACGTGCTCGGGGTTGGCGTCAGCGCCATTGACATGGCGCGGGCGCTGGCCCTAGCTGAATTGGCCTTGCAAAACCGACAGAAGGGCTACGTCTGCGTCACCGGTGTTCACGGAGTCATGGAGGCGCAAAAAGACTCCGAGTTTAAGAGGATTTTGAACCTCTCCCTGATCAACACTCCTGACGGCATGCCAACGGTTTGGGTCGGACGGGTACAGGGATTTTCCGGGATGGGGCGGGTCTTCGGGCCGGACTTCATGCAGCAAATGTGTGCGCTTTCCGCGAAGCGATCTTACACGCACTTCCTGTATGGAGGTGCGCCGGGGGTTGCTGATGAACTCAAGCGGAATCTGCTTGATCGGTTTCCCGGATTGCAAATCGTGGGCACCTTCACGCCTCCTTTTCGTCCGCTCAACCAAGTCGAGCAGGAGGCGTTGTTAGATCAAGTCCACCGGGTCCGACCCGATATTATCTGGGTTGGTCTCAGTACCCCGAAACAGGAACGGTTCATGGCGGAGTTTCTTCCGCGTCTCGATACAACGCTTATGGTGGGCGTGGGAGCCGCCTTTGATATCCACACCGGCCGGATCAAGGACGCTCCTGAGTGGATGAAACATACAGGTCTGCAATGGCTGCACAGACTCCTGCAGGAGCCGCGCCGCCTGTGGAAGCGCTACCTAATCAACAATCCGCGATTTCTGTGGAATATCATGGTTCAGCTTTTGGGAGCCCGAAGGTTTGAGCTCCCCTAACTCCAGTTAGTTTTTAAATTGTGAATCCTGCCTGCCAAACAAAGGGCTCGACAAAGCAAGGCCCATTCCCACCTTGAGACGAAGCTAACCGCTTAGGAAGAGAGTCAAGCATTCCCGATGTCTCACCGATCCCCCAGTTCGAGTGAGTACCTTGTAACTGCAGGCAAGAACCCCAGCGCTTTGGGAAACGCCTTCTCGGCTGTGCAACGCCCCAGCGTAAGTAGCTCCCTGCCTGCCTACGTAACCTTCCTTCGATTTGCGTTCCCCTTGCTTTGCCTGGGGCTGGCGTGCACATTCTTAATGTCCCGAAGGATTCTGCCTCGGCTGGTCGACCGTAACCAGGAGCGGCCGCAACTGCTGGACCATTCAGTCTCTTCCGCCAGCCCAACAGAAGCGGAAGGATTGAACAAAGCTGTCATGCCGAACAGCAACGCTTCCGTTTTGGCAGTTCATGGACCCGATCCCGGGACGCGAGCTCGTGTTCTCGCTCTGTTGGACACGCTTCCCCTGGCGTTTGAGACCAATCGCGGACAGCTCGACGGCCCAGTCGAATTCTTTGCCCGCACGCATGACTACAATCTGTACCTAGAGCAAACGCAAGTCGTGCTGTCGTTCCCTCCAGTAGACGCGGAGGTGTGCGAAGTGGGTGAAAAGAGAGGTGCGCGGGAAGAGGAAGAGGTTCGGGAACAAGGTCCAGTGAATTGCTCCGATCAGCCTGTCGTGATGCGTATTGGGCTGTCTGGCGCCCCCAAGACCGAGCGGCGAAAGATTCGCGGGCTGAACCTCCTCTCAGGGAAGAACAACTATCTCATCGGAAACGATCCTAAGAAATGGCACATTGGAGTACCGCTCTATTCGAAGGTAGGCTACGAGAATCTTTATCCAGGCATTGACTTGGTATTCCATGGGACGCAGCAAAATCTGGAATTCGACTTCATTGTGAGCCCGGGCGCTGATCCGGGTTTAATCAACCTGCACTTCGACAAGCAACAGAAACTGTGGATCGATAAACGGGAAAATCTCGTTCTCAGTACACCGACGGGGGAGCTGCGCGTGCACCGGCCGCGGATTTTTCAAGAGATTTCTTCGCAGCAGGGTCCGAAGGAAGTAGCCGGTCGCTACGTTTTAAAAGGCGATGGCCTGGTCGGATTTGCGATGGATTCCTACGATCCGAGTCGGCCGCTCGTGATTGATCCGGTTCTAAGTTATTCCTCGTACATTCATGGCACCATCTACGACTCCGCGCAAAACATTGCGGTGGACTCGTCCGGTTTCGCCTACATTACAGGTATCACTGAATCCTACGATTATCCGGTGACCGCGGGGGCCTTTCAAACCCAGCCGTACAAATGGACGGCGGATGCAATTGTGACGAAGCTTAATCCAAACGCTTCGGGTTCGAGCTCGCTTGTCTGGTCGACGTTTCTCGGTGGGAATGCCGATGATTCAGGCAAAGGAATAGCGGTAAATTCGGCAGGAAATGTATTTATTGTCGGCCAGACCTATTCGCCAAACTTTCCAGTGAGTAGCGGGGCGTTCCAGACGATCCTTCCAAGTACAAATGCTGCAGGATTCGTGAGTGAACTGAGTCCGAATGGTTCATCGCTAGTGTATTCGACCTATTTGGGGGGAAGTGTGCTTGACGAAGCACGGGCCATTGCGGTTGACTCCCAGAACAATGCCTACGTGACCGGAGGGACGTATTCGGCGAACTTTCCCACAATCAACGCGGTCCAGTCGTCGAAAGGGGCCGGAACCGATTCCGATGCATTTGTCACCGAGCTAAATGCGAGCGGTTCGGGACTAGTCTTCTCCACGTTTCTCGGTGGCAGCGCTTCCGATCAAGGCAACGGGATCGCGTTGGATGCCTTGGCGAACATCTACGTTGCTGGCTCTACACGTTCAAGTGATTTCCCGCTGTTGGCAGCGATTCAGGGTACCTGTAGCGCCTGCGCCAATTACTCCAATGCTGCCTTTGTAACTGAAATCGCGGCAGGCGGCGGGGGGTTGAAATATTCGACCTATCTTGGCGGGAGCGGGGAAACCCAAGCGCGTGCAATCGCGGTAGATTTTCAGGGGAATGCCTACGTAACAGGGTTCACGAGCGCGGCGGATTTCCCGATCACTACGGGGGCCTACCAGACGTCGTTGCAGGGTTCGGCAGGAGCCTTCATCACCAAAATTAATCCGAGCGGTTCGGGGCTCGTGTATTCGACTTATTTAGCCGGCTCGAATATCGATTTTGCAGACAAGATTGCAGTATCCCAGGGTGGAAACGCTTACGTGACTGGACAGGCGTATTCCACTGATTTCCCGACGGTCTTACCCACGCAGGCATCGTGCAACAGCTGCCCAAGTGGTCACGGAACGGTGTTCGTTACGGAGATGAATGTCTCTGGATCGGTGCCGGTGTTTTCGACGTTCCTTGGCGGGAGCAACTATGACGAGGGTGTTGGTATCGCGGTCGATCCGTTGGGCAACGTTTATGTGGCTGGTGATACCTACTCGACTGACTTCACGACGACCTCAAACGCCTATCAGACATCGAGCGCTGCGGCTGGGAACTTGGACGCCTTCATGGCCGAGATCGGTCTGGCGCCAACCGCTTCCGCTGTACCTGCGAGCCTGGCGTTTGGAAGCCAGTCTGAGGGCACGACAAGTACAGCTCAAATCATCACGCTGAACGATACGGGTACGGCCCAGTTGAATATCACGAGCATCGCAGCCACCGGAGACTATAGTCAGACCAACACCTGCGGCACCGTGGTTGGGGCGGGGGGAAGCTGCACGATCAGCGCGATGTTCACGCCCACCGCCGTAGGCACCCGGACTGGGACGATTGTTCTCACTGATAACGACTCCAGCAGTCCGCAGGTCGTGAATTTGACTGGCACCGGGACGAGTGGCGTAGCTATTGGCAGCTTGTCACCCACTTCCGCAGCTGTTGGGACATCGGTGACCATTGCGGGGACGAATTTCGGGGCAACGCAAGGCACGAGCACAGTGCAGTTTAACGGGACGGC
>Ga0182024_10004607_pt1 | contig 31565 bp, 29 predicted proteins | sample P32metaG_FD_120480 | JGI IMG/M metagenome (GOLD analysis project Ga0182024, IMG submission 120480) | Permafrost microbial communities from Stordalen Mire, Sweden - P3-2 metaG (Illumina Assembly) | ecosystem: Environmental > Terrestrial > Soil > Wetlands > Permafrost | place: Sweden: Stordalen...
ACCCAGCTGATGGCGCTGCGCAAGGGGCGGATGGAGCAGATGGTCAACCACGGCACCGGCTGGGTGCGGATGGAGTACCTGGTCCCCGCCCGCGGGTTGATCGGCTTCCGGACCGAGTTCCTCACCGAGACTCGCGGCACCGGGCTCGTGCACCACGTGTTCGATCGCTGGGAGCCCTGGCACGGCGAGCTGCGCACGCGGCCGACCGGGTCGCTGGTCGCCGACCGGCGCGGCACGGTGGCCGCCTTCGCGCTCTTCAACCTGCAGGAGCGCGGGACCCTGTTCGTCGAGCCCGGAGACGAGGTCTACGAGGGCATGATCGTCGGCGAGAACTCCCGCGCCGAGGACCTCGACGTCAACGCGGTCAAGGAGAAGCACCTGACCAACATGCGCATGTCGACCGCCGACGAGCTCGTGCGCCTCGTGCCCAAGCGCGAGCTCTCGCTCGACCAGGCGCTCGAGTTCCTGCGTGCCGACGAGTGCGTCGAGGTCACTCCGGGCGCCGTGCGCCTGCGCAAGGCGGCCCTGGACAAGACCTCGCGGGTCAAGCTGGCTCGGGCGGGCGTCCGAGAGCGCGCCCGGGTCTGACGAGCCGCACTGGCCTGACTTCCGCATCCTTTAGTGACGTATCACGTCACCCTTGGGGGAACATCGGCGTCGTAGTTCCAGTAACCGGAGAAGTCCTTGCGGGTGTAGGCGACGCTGGTCGGGTCCTGAGGGGCGTGCCATTCGGAAACGGGCCCGAGGTAGTACTGCCCTACGCCGATCCCGGTGCCCGCTCCCAGCAGGCCCGGCGGAGTCGTGTTGAAGTTCTCGTGCCAGTACCGCTCTGACCAGAACAGCGCCCAGTAATCGGTGAGAACGTACTCGTCGATAAACACGTAGCCGCGTTCAGTCAGATGAGGCCACAGGTTCCGGACGCACTCATCAAGGCTGGACTGATAGTCGACGTCAATGAACGCAAGCACGACCGGCTCGGCATGACGAGGAAGCGTGTCTTCAAACCAACCCTTGCGGAAGGTGACCCGGTCGATCGCTCCATACCGACGGACGTTCGATTGCACGGTCTCGAGATCCGCACGCAGGAAACCCGTCTGTTCGGGACGCGCGTACTTGTCGTTCCCCTTTGGTGCGGGCAGCCCTTCAAACGAATCGTAGGTGATCAACCTGCGCCCCACGATGTCGCGGACAAGCGACAGGTTGGCTGTCGAGCCGCCGAGGAAGCACCCGCACTCGACGACGACGCCCTCTGTCTCGTGCGAAACCTCGAGCAGCTTCACCGCCATCGCCAGATCGCCGGACGCTCGCCCAGATAGCCGGCGGCAAGATCTAAGAATCCAGCCCGATCCAAAAGCTCGAACCAGTCGGCCGTCACCCGAGGTGAATCCGTGAGCCACATCCCGTTGGAATCGCTGACCATCCCCCGGTGCGGCCCGAGGTCGTAGCGCGATTCGGGCACGAAACAACGAGGCCCCGGACCAGCAGGCAGCCTCGACTCAGAATCGCGCCCCGCAGAAGCTCGGGCGACACCTCCTCGCGCCGGAACTCCGGCACGCCGGTCCCGCTTGCGAAGCGGCCGAGGTCCGGTGCCGGGTGCTCAGCCTCCGGCACCTGCTGGGCAATCATCGCAAGACCCGCTCGATGGCGAGTCGACGGCAGGCGCCGTTCGCTCGCGGGATCCGCGTGCCTAGCGTCTCTGAGGCGCCCAATCTCCGCCGAGAGCTCGAGGTTTCCGGTCGGCATCGGCTCGGCCAAGGCGACACCCGCCGTCACCGCGTTGCCGCGCGTTCCCGAGCGAAAGAGCATCAAAACGATCCTATACCGAGGGCGGCGCTGCGCCGTCCTAGCCCGCAACGAGCTGAGCTCGGCTTAGCCTAAGCCGCGACGGCGACCTCGGCGCCGGGTCCGGAATCGGGCCGGAGCGCCTCGGCGAGCGCGTCCCAGACCTCGCGGGCCATGCCCATCCCGATGTGGCTGACGTCAACCTGGATCTGCTCGGCCGCAGGATCGAGGCACGCCTCCCAGCGCACGACTTCGTCGCTGCGCGAGTAGAAGGAGAGAAACCGCACCTGCTCGGGGAAGGGCGCGGCCAGGGCCTCGCGGGTGCGCACACAGCATTCGCCGTGAAAGCAGCTGAGGCTGAACATGCCGGGCACTCCGACCGTGCCCAGGGCGGCGACGGTGACGATCGACGGCCACACCCGGGCGTGGACGGCGAGCTGGTCGCGCAGCGGCGAGCCCAGCGTCACCAGCGTCTCCACCAGATCGGGCCGCAGGACGGCGACCCCCCGGCCGATGCTGCCGCCACGGCTGTGGCCGACCAGCAGCGCCGGGCGACCCGTGCGCTGCACGGCCACCTCCAGGCGGCGCTCCACCGCCTCGACCGCCTGCTCCATGCAACCCGTGTTCCAGTTGATCCCGCTGGGCGACAGGGCATACCCGCCGGTGCACAGCCACCGGGCCATCCGGGTCAGGCTCTGGTCGCCGGCCAGAAAGCCGGGGATCAGCATCACCGGCTGACCAGTTCCGGCGGGGGCCACCGGCCACTTCTCGTGGTCACGCGTCGACAGCCATTCCGAGGCCAAACGCGGCCGGGGCGGCGTCAGGGGTAACCCGAACCTCGGAAACCTGCTCGCTCCTGTGGCCACAGAAAAAGAGTATCGGTCCTGACACCAATTGGTCTAAAGCACGTACCGCGTTGGCCTCACCCGCCCGAGGGCCACCACCGAGGCCAGGCGTTCGCGGGTGCAGCAGACTACCGCTCGATGTCGATCGCTTCGGACGCCCCGACCGCCGCGCCGCCTCCTGCGCATCTACCCGGCCTACTGGCTGGTACTGACGGCGGTCCTCCTCCTGCCCGGCCAGCCGGGGGTCGGGCGCGTGCCCCTGTGGCCGATGTACACGCTCACCCAGACGATGCCGCTCTACAACGGCCCGTCCTGCTCGGCGCTCCTGGACGGTTGTAGCCTGGCCCAGACCTGGAGCCTGGGAGCCGAGGTCACCTTCTACCTGGCCCTGCCCGTATACGCGCTCGTGGTGGAGCGACTCACGCGTCGCCTCTCGATCCGCCGCTGGGTGGCCGTCCAGGCGGGGGTGCTGGTTACCCTGTCCACCGCCTCGCTGGTGGTCCAATACCTGCTGATCTTCCCGGCCCTCCAATGGGTGGGATGGACCGTCTGCGGCAACGTCCTCTGGTTCTCGCTGGGAATGGGGCTCGCGGTGGCTTCGGTGGTCTGGACCGGGCGCCGGCACCGGGCCCCGGACTGGATCGCGGGCCACGCCCTGCTCCTGTGGACCCTCGCCATCGCCCTCTACGTGCTGTTGTGCCTGTGGCTTCCTGGGTCGGCGTTTCTGAGCGGAGCCGGCCAGCTGGCCGCGGTCCAGGCGGCCTTTGGCATGATCTCGTTGCTGGCGCTGGCGCCGATGATCTTCACCGGGGAACCCGCGCGGCTCCCCCAGCGGTTTACGGGAAGCCGGGTCATGGCCTGGCTGGGCCTGATCTCCTACGGGATCTTCCTGTGGCACTTTCCCGTGCTGCTCACGATTGGCCCGGGTACCGGGAGGGGCGGCAGGGCCTTCATCGGGCTGCTTGCGGTCACGCTGGCGATCGCGATCGTGTTCGCAGCCATCAGTTACTACCTGATCGAACGGCCGGCGATGACGCTGAAGTACCGCCGCCTGCGCGGACGCTAACGCCTGGCGTGCCGTGATTGGTGCCCACCGGCCGCCGGACCCCGGATCGGCAGGCGAGGCACCACGGACTCAATCGCCAAGCTCTCCTCGGAACGGCGGCCCCGCTCCGGAAGGGCACGGGCACCCAGGATCAGGCCCTCGGCCAGCCCCCGCAGGTGAACCACCAGACGGCGTTCACGCGCGGCGTGCCACAGCCATCCGGCCTGGCGATACAGGACCCATGGCAGCCACCGCGCCGGGAACCACTTGGCCACGAGCAGGACCGTGTTGCGGGCCACGAGCCGTTGGTGGGTCCCGTCAAGCTGATGGGATGAGCCCTCGCCGACGTGGCGCGAGACCGCGGGCTCATACCGGCAGCGCCAGCCCGCCAAGCGAAGCGCCAGCGCCAGATCCACGTCCTCCAGGTAGGCGAAGTACCGCTCGTCGAAGGCCCCGACCGCCAGCACCGCGTCGCGGCGGTAGATCGCCGCTCCCGCGCAGGCTCCGAAGACCTCGCCGGCCCGGTCCCAGCTCCCGTCGTCGGCGCAGAAGCGTCCGCGCTGCTCAGACACCCCGTCGCGCCTGAGCACGTCACCGGCGTCGTAGACGAGCGTGTGATCGCCCAGCTCGAGCATCTTGCCGGCGACCGAGCCGGCACCGGGATCCGTCACCAGCGCGCCCGACATGCGGGCCAGCCAGTCGGGCTCCAGCACCACGTCGGTGTTCAGCAGCGCCACAAGCTCCTCGTTCGCTGCCTCGATGCCGCGGTTGACGGCGAAGGCGAAGCCCGTGTTGGTGCCCAGCTCGAGCACCCGCACCTGGGGATAGTTCGCGCGCAGGTGCGCCACCGAGCCATCGCGGGACCCGTTGTCGACGGCGATCACCTCGCGGGGCGTGAGCGTCTGAGCGGCGATCGAGCCCAGGCAATCATCGAGCCAGCGACGACCGTTCCAGACGGGGATCACAACCGAGATCGAGACGGGGCGTGCAGGGGGTGGCACAGCGGGGCCGGTCAGGCGCTCGATATTGTCGGATCGGTGACCAGAATGGCCATGGCAGTGGTCTCAACTGTGGTCTGCCTCTGGTTCGCGCTCGGCATCCGCCAGGCGATCGACACCGATAGGGCGACGACGCTCCTATCCGCCGGCACTCACATCGATGGTCACGATGCGGCCCGTGTGAAGTCGCTGCTGCATGGGGCTCAGCTCCTGAATCCTGACCGGCAGATCGACATCCTGCGTGCCCAGCTGGCGCTTGAACGCGGCGACAAGCCCACTGCCCTGACCATTCTCGTTCCCGTGATCCGCGCCGAGCCGAAGAACCTCTCCGCCTGGCAGCTGGTCGCCGCGTCGGCCACCAACCTCCAGATCCTCAGAGACGCCTTCGTCAAGATCGGCTCGCTCGTGCCGCCGGTCCACGCGGCTCACTGACGGCTCGCCGCCATGCCAAGCTGCCCGGCCACCCAGGCCAGGAGGCTCTCGTCGAACGTCTGGTCCCAGTCCCGGCTCCAGCGCACCGCGCTGCCGCGAACCCGGCGTTCATAGTCATCGATGTTCACCGCCGCGGACGCCAGGGCGCAGGCGATCACCTCCACCCTGGGCTCGACAGCCACCAGGTTGGGCGAGATCTCGGCCATCGCCTCCGCGGTCTTGTTCTCGAAGGTGCTGGTCACCGTGACCATCCCCGCCGAGGCCATCTCGAGCGGGACGAGACTGGGGTGCGGAGTGTGCATCAGAGCCAGGCCGACGTCGTGCTCGCGCAGCAGGGCCGCGTAGGCGTCCTGGCTCGTCCTGGCCAGCAGGTTGAGGACCGCCCCCTCGCCGAGCTCGAGCTCGGTGCCTCCCTGCAGAGACCCGACCCCGTCTAGCTCCCACCCCTGGAGCGCCCCCTCGGCGACGGCGCGCGCGAGGCTCAGCACCCCGAGCTCGAACAGGTTGCGCGCGGCGTGCGCCTCGGGGCGGGCGTAGAACAGCACCCGCCGTCCGCGGCGCGCCGAGAGCTCCGCGGCGGTCGGGCCGGGCACGGCGGTGATCGCGTTTTGAAACGAGGCCGAGCCGGCCTCGCCGTCGCTCCCACCGGCGAACACGCCGATATGGTGGCGGCGGAAGTAGTCGCGCAGAAGCTCGCTGGAGAACAGCGCCGCGTGGGGCAGCTCGTAGGACTGCTCGGCCAGGGCGGCGTAGGTGCCCATCGGGAAGGTGAAGGGCTCGTACTCCTGGATCAGGTAGAGGAACGGGGCCCCGCTCAGCGAGCGCGTCGCCGCCTGGGCGATGTGGGCCGTCCACCAGGTGGTGGCGATGAACCGGTCGGCGGGGTTGACGGCCAGCGGTGACTGCTCGCGCCCGAACGCCACCTCGACCGCGTCGAAAGTCCCCTCGAGGCCGGCGTAGGACTCGACGCTTCGCCGCCACGTGCGGGGCAGGCGCCCGGTCGGGTCGACGGTGACGATGCGCACCCGCAGCCCGCGCGCGGCCAGGCGCCGAGCCAGGTTGAACTTGGCGATGTAGCCGCCGAAAAGGTGCTCGAGGTCGATCGTCGGGATCAGCAGGTTGATCCGCACGGGCTCGGAGGCCGCGGGCGCCAGGGTCAGGGGGGCGATCTTGGCCGCGACGGCGCGCACGGCGGTGGCGGTGCCGGCCGCGGGCCCCCCCGGCGCCGCTCGAGGCGCGAGATCGGGTGGGGGCACGGCATCCAGTCGCAGGTGGCGCTGGGGGCGGTCGCGCGCCGTCGCGCGGACCAGGCGCGACCAGCTGAAGGCGCGAAACAGCACCCACTCGGCGCCCAAGGTCTCGGGCCCGCCCCGGGAGGCCAGCTCGCGCGCGCCCCGGTAGGCGAGCACCGCCAGCGGCGCCGGCGAACGCTCGGCGGCGGCGAAGCGCTCCAGCGCGCGCCGGCGAGTCGGCGGCATGCGATCGCCACAGCGCAGCTGCAGGATGGCCACGCACTGCAGCAGCCGACAGGCATCCACGAAGTAGTGCAGGCGCCACAGGCGGATCTGGTCGCGGCGATCGCGGCGGCGCACGCGCTCACGCAGGCTGGGCATCCGGTTGGCGGCCTCGTGCCCGAGCGCCGCCTGGCCGTGCTGCACGTAGTCGTAGAGCGGGCGGTCCACGAAGGCGATCTCACCCAGGGCCAGCGCGACCAGCGCCAGCCAGTGGTCGTGGTAGTGGGCAAACTGGGCGGGCGGAAAGGGGAGCGCGTCGTCGAGCAGATCGCGCCGCACCAGCGTTGCCGACCCCGACACCGAGTTGGCGACCAGCAGCGAGAGCATGTCGGTGTGGTTGTTGCGCCGCCGGCTCCAGTAGGTACCCGACAGCGTCTCCCCCGTCCGGCTGACGATCCGGGCGTCGCTGTAGACGAGCTTGGCGTCGCCGATGGACGCCACCAGGGTCTGGAGCTTGTCCTCGTGCCAGCGGTCGTCCTGGTCGGAGAGGGCCACGAAGTCGGCCTCCGGGGGCACCATCGACAGCACGCGCTCGAAGTTGCGATAGAAGCCGAGCCGCGCCGGGGCCCGGGAGACCGCGAACCGGGGGTCGCCGCCGATCGCCCGTTCCAGGGCGGCGAACGCCTCCGGGGATGAGCCGTCATCGCTGATCAGGCACACCCAGCGGCGGTGGGTCTGGCTACGGATCGACTCGAGCTGGACCTCGAGCAGGTCTCCGGGCGGGTTGTGGGTGGCCATGCAGATGGCCACCAGCGGCCCCTCCCCGGGGGGCGCATCGGCCGAGGGCACAGCGACCGAGGGCGCCTCGCCAGGCGGGCGCAATGCGGGGGGATCGTCCTCGGGGCCGATCACGCCAATGGCGGCCAGCCGTGCGCGGACCACCCGGCCGTCCTCGAGCTCGGCTTCGAGCCCGAGCTCGAGGCGCTCGCGCCCCGCCGCGGCCCGGGGCTCGATCCGCACCAGCCCCCAGAATCCGCTGGGATAGCTGCGCAGCTCGGGATCCTCCGCCGAGCCGGGGTCGGCGGCCAGGGCGCCGGCGTCGTAGGGATCCAGGCCGGGGTGAAGCTCGGCGAACGGGTCAAGCCGAGGCATCCCATGGGCACTCGTGGGCTGGCGCTGTCCATCGAGCACGAAGTTCAGCTCGCGCACGCCGGCCCGGGGGTCAAAGCACCAGCCGCAGACGAACAGCGCGGTGCCCGCCCCGACCGCCACCTCATCAGGCAGCTCGACGTCCAGGCGCACGAACAGCCCGGGCGCGCCCACCGCCGCGGCCTGCGCGTCGTCGTCGCGCGAGGCCGCACCCGGGGACGATCGATCGAGCATCGCTCCCAAGCTAGTGAAAGCGGGCCGTGGGGACCCCGCTGCCCTACACTCGCCGCTCGCGGATGGCGCCCTACGCACCCGATTACGACCCCATGGAGACCGACCCGGGACGGTGGGGGCACTCGCTGGGGAACCTGGCGGAGATCCTCTTCCCGTGCCTGGACGCGGCCGCCCCGCGGTCGGTCGTTGAGCTCGGCGCCTATGCCGGCGACCTGACGCGCATGCTCGTGGCGTGGGCCAGGACATCCGGCGCGCGCGTGTATGCCGTGGATCCCGCTCCCCAGCCCGCGCTCGTGGCCCTGGCCCAGGAGCGCCCGGAGCTCGAGCTCGCGCGCCAGACCAGCCACCACGCGCTTCCCGAGATCCCGCCCGCGGACGCCTACATCGTCGACGGCGACCACAATTACTACACGGTCGCCCAGGAGCTGGCGCTGATCGCCGCCGGGGCGCCCGAGCGGATGCCGCTCGTGCTCTGCCACGACGTGTGCTGGCCCCACGCCCGGCGCGACAGCTACTACACGCCCGAGGAGATCCCCGCCGAGCACCGCCAGCCCCTGGCCGAGGGCGCGTACCTGTGGCCCGGTGACCCCGGGACCCACGACGGCGGCCTGATCTACAAGTGGCCGGCGAAGACCGAGGGCGGCCCCGCCAACGGCGTGCTGACGGCGATCGAGGACTTCGTGGAGGGCCGCGACGATCTGCGCCTGGCGATCGTGCCGGCGTTCTTCGGGCTGGGGGTGATCTGGGCCAAGTCCGCCCCCTACGCCGACACGCTCGACTCGCTGTTGGGCCCCTGGGACCGCAACCCGGTGCTCGAGCGTCTGGAGGCCAACCGGGTCGCCCACCTGGCGTCGCGCGAGCGCGAGGCGGCGCGCGCCGCCTGGTGTGCCCAGCGCAGCGCCGAGAAGGACTTCCTGCTGCGCAAGCTGCTGGAGTCCGGGACCTTCTCGCTGGCGGTCTCGCTGTCGCGCCTGCGCCAGCGCGGTGAGCCCGCGTTCAGCACGGAGGAGGTCCGGGCCCTGCTGGGCGAATCGGACCCGGCCTAGCCGCCCCGGGCCGAGCGAGACCCGCGCAGCTTGCCCAGCCAGTAGTTGGCCTTGCGCAGCGGCTCGGTCATCCGCCAGCTCAGGCTCTCCTTCATCACGTCGAGCTCGCGCTGGAGCTGCAGCGCCTGGGCATCGCCCTTGAGGCGGTTGGCGACCGCCTGGCCCACGGCGGCGGCCGCCTCGGCCTCGGCGCGCCGGGCGCGCTGCTTCCAGTCACCGCCGGCCACGCCCACGTTGAGCATCCGCCCGTCCCACTTCTCGGCCACCAGCATGTGCGCGGCGATCCAGACCTCGGGGTCGTTGATGAGGTCCAGCGAGTGGTGGTGGATCGCCTTGAGGTCGGTGGTGACCACCTTGCGCCCGGCCTCGCGGACCTGCAGGCAGTAGTCGAAGTCGTAGCCGTGCAGGGCACCCAGCGACTCGTCGAAGCGGACGTTGCGCACCGTCCACGGCGCGAGGCCGAGCACGAAGCCGTCGACGGTGTCGACCTCGCCGGTGCGGGCGTAGGGCGGCAGCTTGCTGCCGTTCCAGGAGAACGCCGGCAGGTCGCCCCCGCCCAGCTCCTGGTAACGATGGATGAACGACCCCCAGGTCACCGAGCCCTCCCACCAGGCGATGCTGCGCACCCCGATGGCGCCCACGCACCCGACCACGCCGACGTCGGGATCGGCAAGCTCGGCCCGCAGCTTGGCGCACACCTGATCGTCGACGAGCTCGGCGTCCTGGTGGACGAGGACGAGCGCCTCGAGGTCCTCGAGCTCTGAGGCCATGTCGAGGATCAGGTTGTAGGTGCGAAAGATCGAGCCCGCCGGGGCGTTGGCGATGATCGCGGAGTCTGGCTCGGCGGCGCGGCGGATCCCAACCTCGGCGTAGCGCCGGTAGGCCTCGGGATCAGTGATCGCTGTAGCGAATGCGATCACGCTCCGCTCCACCCGGGGCGCCCGAGCCGCTGACGCAGCCAGGCCCGCGGACCACGCAGGGGCGTCCCGCTGAGCAGCTGGACCTCGCGCTCGGCGGCCGCCAGGCGCCGGCGCAGCTCGTCGCGCTCGTGGAGCAGCGCCATCTCCTCGGTGGCCGGGACCCGGGCTCGGGTCGGCCGGGTCATAGTCCGGGCCGAGCCGGCCGCGGCGCTGGACGCCGACGGCGGTGCGGACGTCGCGCTCGGCTGGGGCCCGGCCTCGGTCTCGCGCCGCCAGCGGGCGGCGCTCCAGTCGACCGGCTCGATCGGCTCGGTGATCCCGTGCTCGCGGCGGAAGTCGTCCACGGCCCGGCGGCAGTCATCGAGGGGCAGGTAGTCGTCGACGATCAGGTAGCCGCCAATGGCCAGCGTCGGATACAGCGCGTCAAGCGCCAGCCGGGTGGCGTCGTAGCTGTCGCCGTCCAGCCGTGCGATCGACCACTGGCGCCCGCGCAGCGAGGGCAGCGTGTCCTGGAAGAAGCCGGGCACGAAGTTGACATCGTGGCCGAGCCCGAGCCGGGCGAAGCTGGCCTTGACCTCCTCCAGCGGGATCGCCAGAAAGTCGCAGCGGGCCAGGTCGGCATCGAGGTCATAGCCGTCCTCGGGGGCATCGACCTCGGGGAAGCCCTGAAAGGAGTCGGCGACGTAGAGGACGCGCTCGCGCTCGCCCAGGCTGTCGAGCGTGGCCCGCATCAGGATCGAGGCCCCGCCGCGCCAGGATCCGGCCTCGATCAGGTCACCGGGCACGCCATCCTTGGCGATCGACTCCACGCAGGCCTGCAGGTCGTCAAGCCGAGCCAAGCCGACCATGGTCAGACCCTGAAGCGGCCAGTCCAGTCCGGCGGCCCGGAAGCGCAGCTGCTCGCCGCTCAGCTCCCGTGACATCACGTCCCCCCCGATCGTCCGGGCCACCGACATCGTGGTGGTGCCCGTGAGATCGCAGAGGCTGAGCTTGAGCAGCTCGAGATAGGCGCGGCGCAGCCCCTCGGCGTCCGGGGTGGGCCCGGCGGCGGTGGCCGACCGGGCCTGTTCGAGGCCGTCGCCGAAGCGCGCCTCGATGATCTGAAGCAGTCGGTCGGCGGCGACGTGCGGCGGATCGGTGGTGGAATCCGTCAGGGACACGGGGCGATGATAACCGGCGGTCACCGGGGCCTGAACCCTTTCGTACAGTCCAACCACCGTGGTTTCCGCCTCCCCTCGCGCCCTCGCCGGGATCGCCTCCGACCGGGCGGCCGGCCTGCACGTCCGGATCGAGAACCCGCTGCCGCGCTCGCTGCCGGTGGGCAGCGCCAGCGCGATCTTCTGCTTCGGCCACTGCTTTCACCGCCACGAGGCGGTGACCCGGCTCGAGCTCGTCGTCGGGGGCGTGCGCCACCGCCCGGCGGCGACGGGAATGCCCCGGCGCGATCTGCTGCAGTGGCTGCACGGCCCCCACGGCGGCGGCGAGGATCCCGAGGGGCGCAGCTATCGCAGCGGATTCTGGGCGGTGATACCGCTCCCCGCCCAGCCCCGACCCGGGGCGCTGGCCGTGCAGGCGGCGGTGCGCCTCGCCGACGGCGCGGAGCTGGTCACCGAGCTCGGCGAAATCGAAATCGAGATCGAGGCCGCCGACCCGGCGCGGACGGCCCGGCGCGCCGTGCCCGACCGGCCAGGCGTGCCCGACCGGCCAGGCGTGCCCGACCGGCCACCTGTGCCCGCCGGGACGATCGCGATCTGCATGACGACCTTCGAGCCCGAGATCTCCCTGTTCGCAGTCCAGGTCGAGTCCCTGCGCGCCCAGAGCGACGATCGCTGGAGGTGCGTGATCAGCGACGGCGGCAGCCGGGCCGAGAGCCTGGCCGCGATCCGCGAGGTGCTCGGCGACGACCCACGGTTCGAGCTCTCGGCCTCACCGGAGCGCCTTGATCCCTACCGCAACTTCGAGCGCGCGCTGCGCCGTGCCCCCGCGGGCGCCGAGCTCATCGCCCTGTGTGATCAGGACGACCGCTGGTACCCCGAGAAGCTGGCCGCGCTGCGCGCCGGCCTGGGCTCGGCCTCGATGGTCTATTCCGATCAGCGGCTGGTCACCGACGACGGGCGGGTGCTGCGCGACTCGCTCTGGAAGGGGCGGCGCAACGACTGGAGCAACCTGGCCTCGCTGCTGGTCGCCAACGCCGTGCCCGGGGCGGCGATGCTGTTTCGCCGCGAGCTGCTGGAGCGGGCGCTGCCGTTCCCCGAGGCGCCCGGCCTGGTCTGGCACGACCACTGGCTGGCGCTCGCGGCGCTGGCCGGTGGGAGCATCGCCTACGTGGACCGTCCGCTCTATGACTATGTACAGCACGTGGGCGCGGTGTCGGGCGACGTGGCGGGCGGGCCTCGCGGACGGCGCCCCGTCGCGGCTGCCCGGACCGGGCGAAGCCGGCTGGTCGCCCGGGGGAAGCGGGGCGGCTCCCGGGGCTGGCGAGGGGCCTACTTCGGGGGCTACCTGCCCCGGGCGGTCCAGGCGCAGACGCTCTTGCTGCGCTGCGCGGACACGCTCACCCCCCACAAGCGCCGCGCCCTGGAGCTGTTTGTGGCCAGCGCCGACTCGCCGGCGGCCTTCGCCTGGCTGGCGCTGCGTCCTCTGCGGGCGCTGGCCGGGCGGGGTGAGACGCTCGGCGGCGAGGCGGCCCTGGCCCGGGGGGTGCTCTGGCGCTGGCTGGTGGCGATCGCCGCGGGGCCCGCCGCCCCCAGCGCGCGCCGGCCGGCGTTGGACGCGAGCTTCCCTGACCCCCCACGCTTTGAGCAGCCCCGCCTGCGCCGCTGGCGGGCCGGCGGCCGATGACGGTTCCGTTGTTACGCTCAGCGCACCGGGCATCCGTCGGGATGCCCGGAAGGTCGACCTTTGAAAGCTCCGCTGCGCATGTCCGTTGATGATCCCGCCGGAGCGGCGACGGTCGGCCGTCCGCGGACCTACCTCCTGGACGGCCCGGTGGTGATCGAGGCCCGCGATGTCGCCAAGACCTTCCAGATCCCCGAGCACCGCGCCGACACGATCAAGGAGCGCGTCACCCACCCGATGACGCGCGGCCCCTACCGCACCCTGCACGCCCTGCGGGGAGTCACCTTCGACGTGCACCGGGGCGAGTTCTTCGGGATCGTGGGGCGCAACGGCTCGGGCAAGAGCACCCTGCTGAAGATCATGGCCAGCATCTACCGCGCCGACCGGGGACGCCTGCGGATGGCGGGTCAGCTGGCGCCGTTCATCGAGCTGGGCGTCGGCTTCAACCCCGAGCTGACCTCCCGGGAGAACGTGATCCTCAACGGCGTGCTCATGGGCCTCACCCGCCAGGAGGCCCGCCGGCGCCTGGGTGCCGTGCTCGAGTTCGCAGAGCTCGAGGAGTTCGCCGACCTCAAGCTCAAGAACTACTCGTCGGGCATGATGGTGCGCCTCGCCTTCTCGGTGATGGTGCAGGCCGACGCCGACATCATGCTGATCGACGAGGTCCTGGCAGTGGGCGACGCCGCGTTCGCCCAGAAGTGCATGGACGTGTTTCGCTCCCGGCGCGCCGCCGGCAGGACGGTCGTCCTGGTCACCCATGACATGGCCACCGTGCAGAGCTTTTGTGACCGGGCGATGCTGATCCACGACGGCGAGCTCCGCTACCTCGGCGATCCCGAGGAGGCGGCGCTCGAGTACTACCGCTTGAACTTCGGCGGCCACGATGCCAGAGGCCGCGGCCAGGACGTGCCCGACGTCAACGCGCGGCTGATCGATGTCTGGCTGGAGAACCCTGCCGGCGAGCGCGTGGACAACATCGAGCAGGGCGACCCGATCGGCTTCAACGTCATCTTCGAAGCCCGGCACGACCTCGTGAATCCGGTGTTCGGCTTTCACTTCCTGACCGGGGACGGCGTCCAGGTCTTCGGCTTCAACCGCGAGCTCGAGCTCGCCGAGGGCGAGCCCGACGTCCTGCGCGCCGGCCAGCAGGTCCGGCTCTCGGGAACCATCGAGAACCCGCTGCTGCCCGGCCGCTACTCGGTCAGCGCGATGATCTCGCGCAACCGCAGCCTGGGCGACCTGGCGCTGCACGTGCTGCGCCTGATCGACTTCGTGGTCTACGGGACCGAGACCGGCCCCGGCTCGGTGTCGGTCGAGGTCGACATCGACGCGATCGTGGAGGACGGCCCGTCGTGACCGACGAGGCGGTGCGACTGCACGACGTGCGCGGGCCCTCGGCCCTGGGAGGCAGCCCGCGGCGGGCGCTCGAGCTCCTGTACCTGATCGCCTCCACCGAGTTCAAGCGCACCTACTTCGGGACGGTGCTCGGCTACCTGTGGTCGCTGTGCCGGCCGCTGCTCATGTTCGCGGTGCTGCTGACCGTGTTCACCCACATCGTCAGGCTCGGCAACCAGATCCCGCACTATCCGGTGCTCCTGCTGCTCAACATAGTGCTCTTCGGCTTCTTTCAGGAGGCCACCAATACGGCGGTGGGATCGGTGCTCACCCAGGAGGCGATCGTCCGCAAGACTCAGTTCCCGCGGCTGGTGATCCCGATGGCCGTGGTCCTGACGAGCGTCTTCAACCTGGCGCTGAACCTGATCGTCGTGCTCATCTTCCTGCTCGCCTTCGGCATCTCTCCGATGTGGAGCTGGCTGGTCGAGATCCCGGTCCTGGCGGCGCTCTTCGTCCTCACGATCGCGGTCTCGATGATCCTCTCGGCCCTGTATCCCCGGTTCCGGGACGTCGGGATCATCTGGGTGGTCTTCTCGACCGCGCTGCTCTACGCCACGCCCGTCCTCTACCCGATCCAGCGCATCACGGGGACGATCGGCGAGCTGCTGTCGCTCAGCCCGCTGGCGCCCCTGTTCGAGCTCACGCGCCGCCTGATGATCCAGCACAGCGCCCCCGTCGAGACCGGCACCCTCCAGATCGTCGTGCCGATCGCCAGCTTCCTGGTGATCTGCGTCCTCGGGTGGTGGATCTTCAATCGCGAGGCGCCGCGGATCGCCGAGGCGCTCTGAGCTCGGCCGTGGCGAGCACCCACCCGGCCAGCACCACCGCCACCAGCGTCACCGCGGGCATCTGCCAGTCCCAGTCCAGGGGGCTGTGGGCCAGGTAGGTGACGAGCGCCGCCACGGGTCCGGCGGCCCCCGCCACGGGTCCGGCGGCCCCCTTGCCGGGTCCGGCGGCCTCCTTGCCGGGTCCGGCGGCCCCCGCTCCGGTCAGCGGGGAGTCGAGCGCGCGGCGGGCGGCCAGGGCCAGCCCGCCGAAGCAGGCCAGTAGGAGCGCGGCGCCCACCACGCCGAGCTCGGCCAGGGTCTGCAGCTCCAAGGAGTGGGCGTCCTGGGCGTACTCGTTGACCGTGCGCCAGCGCAGCCAGTAGACGCTCCAGCCGCCCGCGCCCACGCCGTGGACCGGCGAGTGGGCGAATGCCCGGAGGGCCACGCCCCAATAGTCGTAGCGGTTGCTCTGCAGCGTCACCAGCCGGGTCGCGCCCCCGGGCAGGGGCTGGGAGGCGGCGCTCGTCTCCTTGGATCCGAGCACGATCGCGATCGCCAGTCCGGCGCAGATGAGCCCACCGGCGATCCACGGCACGCCCCGGGGCAGCGAGACCGCACCCGTCGCCCAATCGCGACGCGCCAGCAGCAGCGCGACTCCGGCTGCCGCCAGCGCGATCACCACCAGCAGAGCAAGCGTGATCGCGCCCTGGCGCTCCCGGGTGGCCAGCGAGCCGGCCAGTCCCGTCACCCCGTGCCAGGGAGCGGCGGCGACCGCGGCCAGCGCGCCCGCCCCGATCGCCAGCGCGGCGGCCGTGAGCTGCTCGCGCCGGGGCGCCAGGAGAATCAGCGAGATCATCCCGGCCCCGGCCGCGAACAGGGCCCCTCGCGAGAACGAGATGTACAGGCCCATACCCAGCGGGGCGCAAGCGGCCGCGGCGGCGGCCCGCAGCCCCGCCGGGCGCACCGCGTCACCGGCGACTCGAGCGCTCAGCACGAACCCGAGCGCCGCCAGCTCCCCCATCGCGTTCCAGTAGGTGAGCGGCTGCTCGAGACGACCCTCGGCACTCACCGAGCGGGCGAAGTGCAGCACCCCGGGGAGCAGCCGCTCGGAGAGCCCGTAACCGATCACGATCAGCGCTCCGGCGGCGAGCGCCGGCTCAACCAGGCGCTGTGTGGCCTCGCCGCGCAGCAACATCGTCGCCGCGAGCAGAGTCCCGAGATAGAGCATCGCGATCTCGCCGGCGTGGTAGGCGGTGCCGACGACCGGTGCCCACAGCATCGACAGCAACGTCCACGCGGCCAGTCCCGCGAGGCCCGCGAGGGCCAGGCGCGATCCGCGGTACCGAGGGAGCAGCGGCGCGCCCGCGAGCACCCCCACCACGACGGCCAGCCACGCCAGCAGCCCGGCCCAGGCGCGCGGCCCGTCGAAGTAACCGCCGCTGAAGAAAGCCAGCGCCGTGGGCCCCGCCAGCAACATCAGGCGCCCGGCGCCGAGTACTGCGGCGCGCACGGTTAGCTGTCGGGGCCCCTGATGGCGCGCCTGCCCCGTCGCCTGGCTCCCGGCGGCGGCGGGGGCTGGTCGACGACCCGAGTCGGATCGGCCGCGCAGGCGAGCAGGACCTCCTGCATCATCCCCCGGCGAAAGCTCTCGGAGTCGAAGTTGGAGGCGTGCTCCACGCACGCCACGGGGTCGACCGCCGCGTCGTCGAACTCCAGAACGGCGGTCGCCAGGTCGGCCGGGCCGCCGCTCCAGAAGCAGCCGGTCACGCCCTCGACGACCGTCTCCAGCGCCCCGCCGCCTCGTCGCGCGATCACCGGGCGGCCCGCGGCCTGGGCTTCGACGGCCGCTATTCCGAACTCCTCGACTGCGGTCACGACCACCGCCCGCGCGCTCTGGATCACCCGCGCCACCTCGGCATCGGAGAGCCGGCCCGGGAAGCTGATCGAGGGGCCGGCCTCGCGCCTGAGCCTGCGTGCGTCGGGACCGTCGCCGACCACCACCAGGGGGAGCCGCAGCGCGTTGAACGCGGCGATGGCGACGCCGATCTGCTTGTGGGGCATCAACTCGGACACGGTCGCGTAGTAGTCACCGACGGGTCCGGGAGCAAATCGACTGGTCTGGACCGGCGGGTAGATGACCGCGGACTCACGACCGAAGTAGTCCAGGATGCGCGCCTGGGTCATCCGCGAGTTGGCGACGTAGCGGTTGGTGCGCCGAGCGGCCCTTCGATCCCATTGGCGCCAGTGGTGAAACAGACCTTGAAGCAGCTTTCTGGTCACCGGGTTTCGACGTCGCGACAGGGTGCTCTCCCGGTCGTTCCACGCGTAGCGGAACGGGTTGTGGCAGTAGCTGACGTGCACGGTGGGCTCCTTGCAGCGCACGGCATGCGCCCATGCCGACGAGCTCGACACCACCAGGTCGTAGCCCGAGAAGTCAAAGGACTCGATCGCCGATGGGTACAGCGGCAGCAGCGCCCGAAAGGTGCGCGCCGACGGCCGCAGCCGTTGCAGGAAGGAGCTGTGGATGCGGCGGTCCGCGAAGATCCCCTCGGTCCCCTCCTCGTCATAGACGGCCGTGTAGATCTCGGCCTCGGGCCACATGTCGCAGAGCTCCACGAACACGCGCTCGGCGCCCCTGACATCGAGCAGGAAGTCGTGCACCAGCGCAACCCGGGTTGCGCTGGTGGGCCGGTTGGGCAGCAGAGTCCCCACGGGAGCCAGTCTATGCGCGGTGTCGGCTAAGCGGAGCCAGTCCACCGTTAAAGCGAAGCCTTGACCGGGCCGGCGTCCTCGGTGCTCGGCCGGCTCGTCGGAGGCCGGCGGATAGCCTGCGCGGCGGTGCCCGTCCTCCTGTTCGTCAGCTACTCCGGAAGGTTGGGCGGCGCCGAGCGCGTGCTCCTGGATGCCGCGGCCGGGGTCCCCGGCGAGCACCTGCTGGCCTGCCCGGACGGGGAGCTGGCATCCCGGGCGCGGGCCGCCGGCCTGAGCGTGCTCACGCTCCCGGAGGCCGGCCTCGACCTGCGCGCCGACCTCCGTACCCGAGCGCGGGCGCTCGGGGCGCTGGCCGGGCACGCCCGGGACGTGCGGCGCCTGGCGCGCCATCTTGACCCCGACCTGGTCGTGGCCTGGGGAATGCGCACGGGGATCGCCTGCCTGCTGGCCGTCCCGCCGACCCGGTTTGCGCCGACCCGGTTTGCGCTCGCCCACCACGATTTCCTGCCCGGCCGGATGATCGCCGCCGCGGTGCGAGCCGCCGCCGCCCGGGCCGCGGTGGTGGTCGTCCCCTCGGGCGCCGTGGCCCGCGATCTCGACCCCGGCGCGGCGCTCGGAGGCCGCCTGCGGATCGTCCACCCGGGCGTCGACGCCGACCGGTTCGCCGATTCCGGCACGCCCGCCGCCCCGCCCGAGGTCCTGGTGCTGGGCTCCCTGACCGCCTGGAAGCGTCCCGAGCTCGCGCTCGAGATCCTGGCTGCCGCGCGCCGCCGGGCGCCGACGTTGCGCCTGCGCATCGTCGGCGAGCCGGTCACCGGCACTGACCCGACGCCCGCGGCGCTGCGCGAGCGAGCGGCCCGACCCGACCTGGCCGGCGCCGTGGAGATCACCGGTGCCCGACCCAGCCCCAGAGCCGAGCTGGCGCGCGCCACCTGCCTGCTTCACTGCGCGCCGCGCGAGCCCTTCGGCCTGGTGCTGCTGGAGGCGATGGCGTCCGGGCGACCGGTGATCGCCCCCGACAGCGCCGGCCCTGCGGAGATCGTCGACGAGTCGTGTGGCCGGCTGTACCCGCCGGGAGATGTCGCGGCCGCCGCCGACGCTCTGGTGGAGCTGGCCGGCGATCCGGAGCGCGCACGAGCCGCGGGGCTCGCCGGGCGCCGGCGAGTGCGCGAGCACTTCGGCCGTGAGCGGACACGCGCGGGCTTTGCGAGCGCGCTGGGTGAGGCGGTCGGGTCAGCCCGGGACCCGCAGGCGGCGGGCCCGGGCGCCGAGACGCTGCGGGCCGCGAGCTCCGGCACGCCCGCCGAGGCGCTCTCGCTGGTCACCGTCACCTACAACTCCGAACGCCAGCTGGCGGTGTTGCTCGACTCGGCGGCGCGCCACCTGCCGGGCGCTCGGGTGATCGTGGTCGACTGCGCCTCCACCGACGCCGGCGTTGAGCGGGCACGCGGTCGACCGGGGGTGGAGGTCGTCGAGCTGGGCGAGAACCTCGGCTTCGGCCGTGCCTGTAACCGGGGGCTGGAGCGAGTCCGCACCCCGGTGACCGCGCTCCTCAATCCCGACGTGGAGCTCCTGGACGGATCACTTCTGCAGCTCACCGCCCAGACCTTGGGCGACACGAGCTCGCCCCGGCTGTTCGCGCCCCGGGTCCTCAACGGCGACGGTTCCCTCCAGGACACCGTGCACCCGCTGCCGGCCTCGGCGGCGGACCTGGTCCGCTCGCTCGTGCCCCCCGCCGCCGTTCCGGGGCGGGCGGGCGCGTGGCTGGCGCCCTGGCGCGCCGAGGCTCCCCGGCGAGTGGGCTGGGCGGTCGGCTGCGCCCTGGTCGCCCGGACGGACACGCTGCGCACCCTGGGCCCGTTCGACGACTCGATCTTCATGTACGGCGAGGATCTCGAGCTGGGGCTGCGCGCCCGCCGGCAGGGGATCGAGACCTGGCTGTGGCCGTCGGCGCGAGTCGTGCACCGCCGGGCTCATTCCAGCGCCGCCGCGTTTGGGGGCGAGCCGTTCGCCGTCCTGGCCCGGGCTCGCCACGACGTCGTCGCGCGGCGGTTGGGTCGCGGGCGAGCCGGGCTCGACGATCTCGCCCAGCAGCTCACCTTCGCCTCGCGGCTGGCGCTCAAGCGGATGCTGGGCCGCCCGGCGGTGCGCGAGCGCCGGCAGCTGGCGGCGGTCCAAGCGGTGCGGCGGACGCGGCGCACCGAAACGTGACGGGCTCGCGGGACCCCGGGCGTGATCGCCGGTGGCTGATCGTCTCGGGGCTGACCGCAGTGGTCACGGCCGTCGTGGTGGGCGTGGTGCTGGTCTCGCCGGCGGCCCGGTCTGGGAAGCCGGCGCCGCCGCCCGCATCGGGGATCCCGCTCGAGGCCAAGTCGCGACCGGCGCTGCCCCCGCCCCCCGGAGCCCAGTTCGGCGCCAGCGTCAACCACCTGTTCAACGACGGGACCTACTCGCCCGCCCAGGTCGATGCCCAGCTCGCGGCGCTGCGGGCCACTGGAGCCACCCTGGCCCGCAGCGATGCGCTGTGGGAGGCCACCGAGCCCCAGCCCCCGGTCGACGGCGCACACCACTACAGCTGGACCTTTGACGACGCGATCGCCACGGCGCTGGCGACCCACGGTCTGAGCTGGCTGCCGATCCTCGACTACTCAGCGCCCTGGGCGCAGTCGATCCCCGGCCAGGATCATTCCCCTCCGCGCTCGGACGCCGACTACGCCGCCTACGCCCAGGCCTTCGCCCACCGCTACGGCACCGGCGGCAGCTTCTGGCGCGCCCATCCCGGGCTCCCCGACGATCCGGTGCAGACGATCGAGATCTGGAACGAGCCCGACAACCCACAATTCTGGACCCCCAGCCCGGACCCGGCGGGCTACGCCGACCTGTATCTGGCCGCCCGCCGAGCCATCGACGTAGTCGACCCGGGCACGCGGGTGATCGTGGGTGGTCTCACCGACCCGACCGGCTTTCTGCCGGCCATGATGCGCGCCCAGCCCCAGCTTCAGGGCCACATCGACGGGGTCGCCATCCATCCCTACGGCTCGCCGCCGGTCCTGCTGTCGAGGATCCGCAACGCCCGCGCGACCCTGAGCTCGCTGGGGATGGCGGCGACGCCGCTATACATGACCGAGTTCGGGTGGACCACAGCGCCCGCGGGAGCCACGGCCTACGTCCCCGCCGCCCGTCGGCCCGCCTACATCCTCCAGACGCTCACCGAGCTCGGTCACCTGAACTGCGGGCTCGCGGCCTCGGTGCTCTATGCCTGGACGACGCCCCAGCGTAACCGCGCAGACGGAGGCGACTGGTATGGCATCCACGATCCCGACGGGGCGAGCACGCCGTCGAGCTCGGCGTTCGCGGCCGGCCTGCGGGCCGCAGTCGCCCCGGCCCCGGAGATCGACCTCTGCCCGCGGTGAAGCTCGGGGAGAGCCGGCCGCGCTCGCGCAGCCCTAATAGCATCTACTCTATTGATTTAGTGCTCGATACTCTCCGCGCATGCCGAGGAAGTGGTCTCCCGGCTGGCGCGCGCGGAGGGGGAGATGAACGTCCTAGCCGAGCGGGCAGTTGCCAAGGTGCGGGTCGGCGCCTTCGCGACGGCTTCGGCCGCGCTTATGCCTCCCGCCATCGCTCGCTTCCGGCGTGCCAATCCCGAGGTCGAGCTGGACGTACGGATCATGGACCCGGTGGACGGTGTGGCCGCGCTGCGCAACGGCGAGGTCGACGTGGCGGTCCTGACGGAGGTCCCGGATCGAGGCCCGGAGTTTGAAGGCGTCGACACGGTCCCGCTGCTCGACGACCGCTTTTCGGTGCTCCTGCCGGCCGGCCATCGTTTCGCGGATCAATCCGAGGTTCCGCTTTCCGCGCTGGCCGCCGAACCGTGGATCGTGAGCTCGGCCACTGGCACGTGCCCGGACGCGCGCATCTTCCAGGCGGGATGTGCCGCGGCAGGATTCACTCCTCAGGTCGCCTTCTCCTCAGAGGACTATTCGGCGATCCAGGGCCTCGTGGCTGCGTCGGTGGGTGTAGCGCTCATCCCCGAGCTTGCGGTCAGGCAACTGCGTGGCGACGTGGCAGTCACACCGCTGTCGAGCCCGGTGCTGTTCCGGCGCGTCGCAGTGGCCACCCTGCCTGGCGAGGGCACAGACGACCGGCCGGTCGCTCGGTTCGTCTCAACGCTCACCGGCATGCTTGGGCCCACCCGCGCTCCGGTCGGCTGACCGCGCTCCCACCCTCCCCGTTACCAGTGGATCCAGGTGGTCTTGAGCCTCGTGTACTTGTCGATCGCGTGAAGTGACCGGTCGACGCCCAGTCCGGACCGTCGATGCCCGCCAAAGGGCACCCCAAGTCCGGCCCGGTCGTACCCGTTGATGAACACAGACCCGGCTTCGATACGCGCGGAGACGCGAGCGGCCTGGGCGAGGTCGCGTGTCCACACCGCAGCCGCGAGCCCATACCGCGTGCCGTTGGCCAGCTCCACTGCCTCCTCCTCGTGTCGGAAAGTCGAGATGGTCAGCACGGGACCGAAGATCTCCTCGTGCGCGGCCTCCGACAGCGGATCGACCTCGGCGAGCACCGTCGGTTGCAGGTAGCTGCCGCCCGGGATCACCTCGGCGCGTCCACCGCCCGTTGCGAGTCGCGCGCCCTCCATCACCGCCCGGTCGATCACGCCCAGCACTCGCTCGAGCTCTTTCTCGTCGATTATCGCTCCGACTCGGGTGCTCGCGTCCCGAGGATCACCCGGAGCCCATTCGTCTGCGGCACGGACGATCCCCGCCTCGACGGCGTCGGCCAGATCCTCATGGACGACCAGCCGGCTGCCGGCGTCGCACATCTGGCCGGCGTTGTTAAAGATCCCAGCCGCCACCGTAGAGATGAGCTCGTCAAGGTCCGGCGGGGTCGAAAGGATCACCTGTGGCGATTTGCCGCCGTCCGGCTCGTCGCCGCGCTGCTCGGTGGAGCCGAGTTCGAGTTCCAGCGCTTCAGCCGCAGGCGAAGCCGCTGACCGGTTCAGGCGCCGAGCGCCCACGACCGCCGCTTCGCGTGATCAGGACGGTCGCAGCGCGCGGACCAGGACCCCGGGGTGACGAGCCAAATTCGGGGCGAGCATCACAGCAAAGAGCGTGAGCGCCAACCAGGGCCTTAGATGAGGACTGAGACGACGAACACGTCCGTCTGCGGCCAACTCCAGGATCATCGCGTCGCCCAGCTTCAACGGCCCGATCCGGCACTCGCCGATTATTACTCGCACGTCTCCATCGACGAGCTCCCGACTCCAGCGCAGCGCGGCCACCGTCGCTTCAATGTCATTCTGCTCACAGGCGGCCCGAAAACCAGCGACAGCATCCACAGGACAACGGTCCCACACCTGCGTGGCTGCTTTGTCAATTCGAATCCCAAGCCGGTCGACGCAGCCGAGCTGATCGCGCGTCGGGGTGAGCGCTGGTGTCTGCGAAGTCGCTGCGGGTGCTAGATGCTGTAGCCGTGTGCGTGCTTTTTGATTTCGCCGGCGTTCGCTAGCTGGTTGAGGCACGCCGAAACCCTCTCGGGATCGAGATTCAGGGCTTTGGCGAGATCGCCAGCCGTGCTCTGAGGGTGCCTGGTGACAAACCCGATGATGCGCGCTGTCGTGTCGTGCTGGAGGCTGCGCGCGGTGGCGCGTCTAGTGCTCGCGCGTCGCGCGGTGGCGCGGCGAACCGAGCGAGCCGGAGCGGCCGCGGCACGGTTGTCGACCCGAAACTGCTTGATCTGCTGGTCTAGCCGAGCCAAACGCTTCCGGGCGTTAGCCCGCGCCCTCAGGCGGGGCCTCGCACGCGAAAGTACGGCTTCTGCGACTGCGTCCTCGTCGACGCCGTAGCGTGAATCGCGAACTTGCTGTCTCAGGACACAGATATAGGCTTGCATACGTAATGCGTCGGCATCGCGGACGCTGAGGATGAGTCAGACCTCATTATCGTGGACAAAAGTGGCAGGCATCACGAAGCGCCTCCGGCACCCACGACCGCGCGCCAAAGCGCCAGGGTAGGGTCAAGCCATGGACTACAGAACGCTGGGAACCACTGGAACAAAGGTCACGCCACTATGCCTGGGGGCGATGATGTTCGGTCGAATCGGCAACACCGATCACGAGGACTCGATTCGGATCATCCACCGGGCGCTGGACGCCGGGATCAACTTCATCGATACGGCCGACGTGTATTCGCGCGGTGAGTCTGAGGAGATCGTCGGCAAGGCGCTCACGGGCGGCAAGCGCGACAACGTCGTACTCGCGACCAAGGTCCACGGCTCGATGGGCGATGACCCTAACGAGTTCGGAAACGGCCGTCGCTGGATCATCAAGGAGGTGGAGCACTCGCTGCGACGGTTGGGCACCGATTACATCGACCTTTACCAGATCCACCGTCCCGAGGACGACACCGACATCGACGACACGCTCGGCGCGCTGTCCGATCTTGTCCGCGCCGGGAAGGTCCGCTACATCGGCTCCTCGACGTTTCCCGCCTCGCAGATCGTCGAGGCGCAGTGGACCGCCCGCGAGCGCGGCCGCGAGCGCTTCGTCTGCGAGCCGCCGCCCTACTCGCTGCTGGTGCGCGAGATCGAGAGAGACGTGCTTGTGTTCTTCCAAAACCCGGCACTCAAGCCCGAGGCCCGGCGACGCTAGCGCGCCACCCGCGCCTCGTTCTGTGAGGACTCGTCAAGGTCGGTGAGGCCCTGCCCGCTGGCCGAGGCGGTCATGAGCCGGCGCTAGCCAGTGGCCTGCAGCTGGTGGAGCACTGACTGGTTGTCGGTGCGGACCCACTCGGCGGTGATCCTGCCCTCGTTGTCGAAGGTGAAGATGTTGGACAGGTCCCAGACGACCCGGCGGCCGTTGGGCGGCAGCGAGCCTTCAGGTGACTGCGTGAACTCGCGGACGAAGGTCCCCTCGATCCAGGTCTGGCAGGCGATCGTGTCGCCCTCGACGACGGTTATCCCGCGCCGGATCGACCGGTCGTCGAATGCGGCTCGCACCGACGCGAAGTAGTCCTGCAGCCCGTCGTAGTCCGATTCGAAGCCGCCGGGCCCATGGAACTCGAACCCCGGGGCGAAATAGTCGCGGACTTCGTCAGGGTGCTCGCCCGACACCTCCAGCTCGCCGGCGCGCACCAGGTGCGCCACCAGCTCATCACGGTCGTACTTCGTACCACGAGCGCTCGCGAAGGTGAGGGCCGACCATCCGGCGCTCAAGGTGAGAATCAGCGAGGGCGGGACTGAGGCTCAGCTGCGCCGCCTGCGCGCCGGGCGCACCGCGATCGCGGTGATGGCGGTCGGTTTTGGACTCGACTATGACCTGGATGACCTCAAGGTCGACCTGTTGCTGCACGGCACACCCCGGCTGATCGTCTCCGCCGAGCACCGCTTTGCCAACCGCAGCTGGGTCAATGTCGCGGAGCTGCGCGACGAGGCCTGGATCGTCGGAGAGGCTGATCGCAGTGGACCGCAGTTCGGCACCTGGCCGACGCTCGACGGGGAGCTGACCGTCGCCCACTCGCTACGCGATTGGACCGCGCGACTGGGCCTCGTCGCCGCCGGGTTGGGCGTTGCGGTGATCCCGTCGGTATTCGTACCTGCGTTGCCTCCCGGAGTGCGCGCCCTCAGAGTCGATGACCCCCGACCGTTCCGCCGCGATGTTCTCGCCGTGACCCTGCCCGACCGCTCACCGAGCATCGACGCCGTGATCGGCGCTCTCCACGCCGAGGCCGCTCGGCTCGGCTAGCTGGCCGAGGCCGTGACCAACCAATCCTCGCTAGCGCTACGGACGGTGATCATCCGGACGAGGTCTGATTACGGCAAGGGCTGCATCGCGGATGTCGTCGGCGTCGACTCTGAGCACCTGCAATCCGTGGGGGCACAGTCTCGCGGTCGAGCACGTCCGCTGTCGAGGTCAGCGCGCGAGCGACGCACGAAGCAGCCGGTTGGCGAGCAGCGATGGCACTGAGACGAGGACCAGGTTGAAGAGCCGGTAGGTGACCACGGCCGCAAGCGCTGCGCCCAGCGGCACGCCCACCCAGTGGAGAGCGAACGTGAGCAGGACCTCGGTGATCGCGGCGCCCGCAAGTGGAAGCGAACGTCGCGTCACCACATAGCCGGTTCCGTAGGCGAGGACCACGCGCGCCGGGCTGAGATCGACGCCGAACATCCGCAAGGCCGCGTAAAGAGCGACGATTTCAGCAGCCCAGTAGAGCGTCATGCTCAGCCAGGCGGGCGAAGTCCTGCCTGGAGCACGGATGAGGCGGTGAAGCATCCCCACGCCGTCGAGCACGCCGGCGAGCAGGCCGAAGCGGCGCAACAGCGAGAGGCTTCGCCCGGGAGCGGTCAACCACAGTCCCAGGGCGAAGCCCGCTGGCACGCACAACGCCCACGGCCACAGCAGCGACCCCATCACGTTGGCACCTGCGATGAGGAGCCCGATCGCGCTCAGGCAGGCAACCGGGGCAAGCACCGCCCACTCGAGAGCGATCAGGCCGGCGACCTGAATGCGGGCGTACGGCAGAAAGCTGACCGCCTCTGCGATCGCGACCACGATGATCCACTCCGGACGAAAATGCGCGAACACGCGATGCAGCGAGACACCACTCACCGCGGCCACCACGATGACCGCGACGATCGCAAGTCCCGAGAGGATGAGCGGGTTCGGACGGCGACGGAACACCTCGTCGCAGCTACCCACATCGGTTCGATCCGAACGTCCGAGACAACCGCGCCCAGACGTTGGATTGTCGCCCGGGGGCCACGCCGGCTCGGTTCCTGCTCTGAGACCCGGACCGGTCGAAGGGGAAGCGGATCTTCGCCCAGCCGACGGCAGCGACGTGGCGTGACACCGGCCTGCCGAAGGCCGCATTGTCGCCCATCCGCTACCGACACCTGACCGAAGCGGCCTGCGCGCCGCGGGCGGCCAAGCGCCCGGCGCGCGGTTGGCTACATCTGCCCGATGCGCACGTCGACGGCGTAGACATTGGTCGGCTGGATCGTGACGATCACGCGGCCCTCGCCGGGGCCGTCGTGCTCTGACAGATCAGCCCCGCCGTACTTGGCGCCGACCTTGCGAGCGAACGCGTAGTCGTCGTCGGGCTCGATCTCAGCCGTTCCTCGCACCTCGAGGTAACGCTGTGGGACGGCCGGGTCAAGAACCAGGAGGCTGCTCCCGCACATTCTTGCTGAGAGCTCCACCGGCCGAGGTCCGGCGAGGAGCGTCCTGCGGATCTTGGGTTTGGGGAAGGGGGGGATGGCAGTCCGGTTGGGTTGTCTCGCCCCCCGGGTAGGAGCATTGAGGCAGGTCGCGGGCGGCGAGCTGGGTGGGTTGGTTGGCTCGTCGCTACCGGAGAGTGGATTTGAGAGAGGGAATGGCCGACATGCAGCAGTCGATCGACGCGGTGCTGATGGACGAGCCAGGTCGGAGGGCGCGAGGAACTCCACCCGGCGCTGAGCCGACCAGCAAGGAAGCCCATTTTCCGCGTCGTCGCCCAGGCGGCGTCAGGCTACGTGACCGCCGCGACGCAGTCGATCTCGATGTCAAAGCTGCCTGGCCACTCGGGCACGACGACGAAGATCCGCGCCGGTAGCGGCGAGGGGAAGAGGCGCGCGCACAGGCTACCCGAGGCAGCTCACCAAGATCTCGAGGAGCCGTTTGGTGGTGCTCCCGTCCTGAGCTCCGTGGTGGGGGTTGAACTCGGTCACGGTGAGCGCACGCACACGTGTGTCGGCGACTAGTTCGCTGAGGATCTCTCCGCACGCCGTCAGCGACGGGGCGGCGCCGCGATCGGTGTTCTCGGCCAGCGGCGCGTCGAGAAAGTCGACGAGGTCGACGTCGAAGTGCACGGCCAAACCGTCGCAGGCCGAAAGCGAGGAGAGCGCGGTTCGCACGCTGCGCAGCGGATCAGATGCAGCCATCTGCACGTCGACCACCGGCAACCTACGATCGGAGATCACCTTGGCCTCAAAGTCTGTGTGCGGCCCGAGCCCAAGGAAGCTGATCTGACCGGAGCTCAGCATCGGCCGGTGACCGGCGAGCGCCGCGAGCCCGTCGACGGCCCCGTCGATGTCGAGCATGTGCGCCACGCCCATCCAGTCCAAGGCGCCGTCGACGGCGCTGTCGGGCACATTGAGATCAGCGTGGCGATCGACATAGACGACACCCAGCCGATCAACACGATCCTGAAGGCCGGCCACGGTGCCGACACCGACCGTGCAGTCGCCTCCGAGGACCAAGATCGTGCCCTCGGCTGGAGCAGATCGAACCAGCGCAGCGACCTGACCGGCACGATCGACGACCGCAGCGGCGTTGGCTGCCCTACGGTTGTCGGGGTCCGGCCGCCATGGAAAGGGGGTCACCCGCCCGGCGCGCTGCACCGCCACACCGGCCGCCTGCAGCCGCTCGACCAGGCCGGCCTCGAGCAGCGCGCGGGGACCATCCTCCTGACCGGGCGCGTAGCCACCGGCGCTCGTCGGGGCCTCTACGAGCGTGACCGTTCGCATCGGCACATCATCCCCCCAGGCCTTCTCGGCCGGCTTCAAAGGCACGGGCGACCTCGGGGTCGACGCGAATCGCGTCGAGTGGGCGAACCTCGAGCAACTCGTCATCAAGCTTCAGGCGTCCAGTCCCACGGAGAATGACGTAGATCTCTTCAGCTGCCGAATGGCGGTGCACGACTGGCGAGCGTTTGCCGGCCAGCAGGCGGAAGTGAGTGACTCCTGTCTGCCGCGCGCCGAGCGCCGTTCTCGCAACACGCGCCTGCCATCGGTCGGCAAAGCCATTCGCGGGCGCGGCATCGTCCAGATCACCGAGGTTGACCTGCGAGTATCGATCGGGCATCTCCAGCCTCCGTCGTTGGTCGTTGTCAGCCGGTCAAGCCTGTGTGACCGGTCGCTGCATCAACTTGGCTGCGCCGGTGTCCTGTGCATTCCAAGGTGTGGCGGCTGCGTGGCGACCTGGAGGAGGCGCCGTAGCGCGGTGAGGTCGCCGTCGGCGCGTACGGAGCCTGCGGTGATCGCGGCGTCCAGTCCGGCGGGGCTGTGGAGCAGCGCGTTGAGCGTATCCGGGCTGGCGTGGAGGCTGGCGTCGGGCGCGGCTGCCTCCCGTGGCTGGATTTCCACCTGCCCGTCGAGGGTGCAGATCGTCCACACGCGGTCGTCTAGCTGCACTCGGTAGGTCTCCGTGGGCGGATTGGTCTGAGCGCGTGCGCTGCCGCGGAGGAACAGCAGGACGGAGGTTGCGGTGAGCGAGCTGAGCTCGGGCCGCGGTTCGGCGCTCCCCCATGAGCCGATAGCGTCCAAGACGGGTTCGAGGTCGTGCCCTCGCTCGGTGAGCTCGTAGACGGAGGAGGCGGCCGGCGGGGGCAACGTGCGGCGGCGCACCACGCCGCGGGCCTCGAGCTCCCGCAGCCGATCGGTGAGCATGTTCGTGCTAGCGCCCGGCAACGCTCGGCGCAGATCGGAGAAGCGCTGAGCTCCGAGAAGCAGCTCGCGCACCACCAGCAGCGCCCAGCGCTCGCCGATCACATCGAGGGCGCGGGCGATCGGGCAGCCGTCGCCGTAGCTACGAGTGGTGGGCATGCCTGAAGTTCGCCAACCGCATGGTGCAAGTCTACAACAATATAGTTGTTTTTTACAAGTACTGCGCTTATCATCGACTGCGTCGGTTCGTCTCCCCAAGACGCGCTGAGACGCGACCGCAAACCCGACACCTCAGGTCGAGAAAGGATCACCATGGGACAGCCCGTCGTGCACTTCGAGATCATCGGCACCGATCCCAGCAGGCTCCGCGGCTTCTTCCACGGCCTGTTCGGATGGGAGTTCGATACCAGCGGAACCGTCGCCGAGGAGATATCCGAACCAAACAATTACGGCTTCATTGATCGCCTCAGGGCGAGCGACGGCACCGGAATCCGTGGCGGCATCGGTGGTGGTGAGGGCTATGACCGCCACACCGTGTTCTACGTCGGAGTAGCCGATGTCGAGGAGGCGCTGCAGAAAGCCGAGAGTCTCGGCGGACAGCGCCAGACGGGCCCCGTGACAGCCCCCAACGGTCTCGTGCTCGGCCACTTCACGGACCCCGAGGGAAACCTCATCGGTCTCGCCAGCGCAACCTAAACGAGGGCTGCGCAGACAGGGCGGTGATCGACCTGCTCGTCGCCAGCCGAGGGTCTCTGCTCGTCAGGCTGCTCGGAGGTAGCGGCGGAGCGCTTCGCGGATCAGCTCGGAGGTGGTGGTTCCCTCGGCCTCCGCGCGGTCGAGCACTTGGCGGCGGAGTTCAGGGTCTAGCCGGACTGACTCGACGCTGGCCGGGGCGTTCCCGAGCGGAGGCCGGCCGCGCCTGTTGCGTCGGGCGATCAGCGTCTCGACGTCGTAGCCCGCCTCGGCTTCGGCCGCCAGGCTTTCGATGTCCTGATCGGTGATCGGACGTCCGGATTTCGTGTGTCCGTGGGTGGGCGGTTGGTTCATTGTTCGAGCAGCTTTGCGTACTTGTCGCGCATCGGCATCGCGTGGATCGCGATCTGAGTGCCATCGGCCGTGATCAGGACGACCACCTCAAGCAGGTTGCTTGCGGTGTCCGGGCCGATGAGCAGCCAACGGTCGGGGTCTTGTCCGGCGTCTTCGATGACGAGCGCATGGACGATGTCCGGGCGAAGCCGTGCTTGCGCGCCGAGTCGTGGATCTCCACCTGCTTATTGTAATACGAAAAGATGCCAGACCGATGTCTTCTGCCCGGCACGCCTCCGCTACCCGATCCGCCCATGATCGAGGAGATCGTCGCCGCGCTGCCGGCGACGGTCTGGATGGGGCACGGCTGTGTGGCCTGATCGTGTTGCTGTGGCGCCGCGCTCCGGAACGGCGAGGCACTGGATCTTGCCTAAACGGATCTTGACCGCTCGCGCGGTGCCGTGCTGGTTTCTACTCTGCGTGATCCACGGCGCAACCGCTGGGAACGCCGCGACACTCGTCCCACGCACGCCAGCGGTGCTGCGTGTGCCTCCATGCGGCAGCGAGCCTGAACCACTCGCGGGCGCATGGACATCCCGCGTGAGATCGAGGGGGCGCGCGTGCTCAGAGCCGCCAACCTCAACGATGCGACTGCCCCGGGGGGAACCCGCCGCTACCGCGGCGGCGAGCTTTAAGCGGGCGGTCCTCGTTTCGATCGCCACCCCATCGATCGGTGAGTCCGACGACGTTGTTGGACCTGTCGCGAGCGACGGTCTGAAACGTTTGGCCTGCGAGATGTGACGGGCGGCGGCGTCGGCCATGGCTCAGAGGTTGTGGTTGACGACCTCGACGTTGTGCCCGTCGGGGTCCAGGACGAACGCGCCGTAGTAGCCCGGGTGGTAGACGACGCGCTCGCCGGGACCACCGTGGTCCTCGTAGCCCGCGGCGAGCGCGGCGGCGTGAAACGCCCGCACGGTCGCGTCGTCCTGCGCCGGGAACGCGAGGTGGACGTGCTCCGTGAGCGGCCGCTCGTCGTCGATCAGCGAGAAGCTGAAATTCTCGCCGACCATCTGGACGTGGTCCGGCTTGTCCACGCCGATCCGCAGCCCGGCGTGCGGGGGGATCGTCACGTAGAAGCGCTTGGACGCGGCCGGGTCGCGGACGCGGATCCAGAGATGGTCGACGCGGCCGTCGGGCACGCGGTCCTCGCGCTTGGTGTGCACCGCCTCCGCGTGTTGCCGTCCGGGTCGAGCAGGAAGCCGCCGTAGTAGTCCGGGCCGTAGATCGTGCCCGGGCCCGGCGCGCCGCCGTCGCGGTAGCCCGCGTCGATCCCCGCCTGCCAGAAGGCGTCCACGGCCTCTCGCGACGGCGCTCGGAAGCCGACATGCAGGCCGCGAGTCACGGGGTGCTCGCGGTCCGTCACCCCGATGTCCCAGTCGTCCCACTCGACGAGCTCGGCGTCCGCGTGACTCGGCTCGGCGCCCAGCACGAAGAGAAC